>Ga0075122_10000225_pt1 | contig 47230 bp, 54 predicted proteins | sample AntAceMetag02UKB_FD_69790 | JGI IMG/M metagenome (GOLD analysis project Ga0075122, IMG submission 69790) | Saline lake microbial communities from Ace Lake, Antarctica - Antarctic Ace Lake Metagenome 02UKB | ecosystem: Environmental > Aquatic > Non-marine Saline and Alkaline > Saline | place... | reverse complement strand
TATATAGATAATTATAAAAACATTGATTTATTGGAATAATAAAGGGGTGATCGGAGACGATTGTGCCTCTGATTACTTCTTGATTGAAAATATGAAAAAACTATCAATAATCAGTTTAATAACTATAATGCTAGTCTTTACTCTTAGTTTTGCAAGTTCCACAGCAGAAGAATATCTGTACGAATTTAATAATGAGGGAGAAAATTGTGTAATTGATGATTATTTTTATTATGATTTAAAATGTCCAATACTTTTTAATTCAGATAGACTTTGTACTACGGTTCCTGTTTTTTATACTTGTTGCGACGACAGTGATTGTAAAACGGTAATTTTTGATATTCAAGATAAAGAATTTCTAAATGACCAAAGAAACTCTGAATTAATAGATCTAAATTATATAAAATACAATCTCCAGAATGGGAACTTGTCCCTAATTCAATTTGATTTAACTGGATTTGATATATGTTCTTTCTTCGGAAAGAAAGAATTAAAAAAAGAGTCCTTAAATCTTGCCACATCTGCCGCGGAAAAAATAGTCCCCTTATTAGAAGCAGAAAAGGCAAGAAGAATAAAGAATACTATTAATACTGCGAGAAGAGTTGGGAAAGTCTCTGCATTTAATGCTGTAGATTTCGCAGCAAGTGGAACTTGTGTTTATGACGATAAAAGACTAACTGAAGCGATAACTTCAATCTCTAATTGCAACACCTATCTCCAGAATATAAATAACAATTATGCAACTGAAGGATATGTAGCTCATTTCACAGAAGAAATTTCTATCGCAGAATATAAATTAAAAACCTATATTGAATTAACTTCTGCAAAAATAAGAGGGGCCGTAAACAGTGCAGGAAATTTTATTGTTGGATTTATTAATTTTTTTAAGAATCTTGCTTCTGGAGAGAATAAGGAATTTGAAATGAAGAAATCAGAGTATGGTTATGCAGTGGAAGCTCATACTGCAATTTTGGAATATAGTCCCCATCTAAATAATCCACAGAACAGTATAATTTTGCAAAACCACAATTTGAGAATTAATCAAAAAATAGAAGATTATAATTCTCAATATAAGATCTATGAAAATTATCGGCATGGAGTTAAAGAATTAAAACCTAATATTCTAAAAGTATTTTTCTCCAATATGTTCTTTGAACCAAATTACAATCTCTCCTTGGCAAAAGATTATTTAAAGATGTCAGAAAAGACGAGATCGGGTGCAATATCTTTAGTAAAGGTCTACAAGCTTAATTCTGCAACTGAAAAACTTTCGGAAGCAAATATATTAATCAATCAATCAATCATGCTTTATTCAAATGAGGCCATCACAAAAAGAAAATTTTCTTTTCTAGGTTTTTAATATGGATCAGACAACCCCCATCTCCATTAATGAAGACATATTAGGGCTCTGTAAAGAAATTGATCCAATAACGGTTCCTATTTTTATTGATGTTATCCCGACCAAAGATTCCTTGTTTAGTGAATGTTATGGAAATGTAGATGAATGCGTAAAGAAAAATGGAGGAAGAATCGAATATGGTTGGATAATCTGGGAGATTCCCAGGGTATATCTAGAAGCAGAATTTCATGCAGTGTGGATTAATAGCGATGGAGAATATATTGATATAACCCCGAAAGAAGATAAGGAGGAAAAGATATTATTTCTTAAAGATAATGGAAGAAAATTCACTGGAGAATTGATAGATAATATCAGAAAACCATTAGTAGACAACGCCGAAACAAGAACAATGGTAATAGTTGGGAAAGAGAAGTTCAAAATAAATAAAAAATATCACAATAAAGATGGCCCATTTGAGATTCCAACATTTGAAATAGCAATTTTAGAAGCTTTTATGAGAGAAACTCTTTTATCAGAAATAAATAAGGACAAACTAAATGGTAAGATAAAAACGGGAAGAAATGAGTCATGTCCATGTGGAAGTGGGAAGAAGTATAAGAAATGCTGCATTAAAGATTAATATGCACTAATGTACTCCCATTAGGGTATTTTATATAGAATATATGTCGCTTTCGGGTAGTCGCTCCATTTTAAAAAGGTTAATAGTCTTAATATATTAAATTAAATGCAGGGGCGTTTAACTTTTTAGAAGCGTCCGGTTGGGGCGTAAAAAACAGCGACGCTGTTGAATAATTTGTCGTCGGTGATTTAATTTTAAAAATAAAATTTGATTAGGGCGCTGAACTCGGACTATGATTTCACAAAATTTATATATATCTTAAATTACAATAATAAATGGCAAAACAACAAGTAGTCTTGGTTGATAAATCTAATAAGGTGATTGGCACTCAAGAAAAAATAAAGGCTCATAGGGAAGGGAATCTCCATAGAGCTTTTTCAATTTTTATTTTTAACTCCAAGAAAGAATTATTAATACAAAGAAGAGCGAAAGAAAAATATCACTGTGGAGGAATTTGGGCTAATACTGTTTGCAGTCACCCAAAGCCAAATGAAGCATATAATCAAGCGGTCCACAGAAGACTAAAAGAAGAAATGAATTTTGATTGTAAACTCAAAAAATTATTCTGCTTTACGTATAGGGCAGAATTTTCAAACGGACTCATTGAAAATGAATATGATTGTGTATTTATTGGGAAATTTGACGGTATACCAAAACCAGATCCAAAAGAAATTATGGCCTACAAGTGGGTATCTCTGAATAATTTGAATGGAGACATAAAAAAACATCCTGAAATATATTCCGTTTGGCTAAAAATTGCCATAAAAAAATAACAGCTTTGCAGATTAAAAAAGCAACAATCGGAAACTATAAAAAGTAATCATGTTACTATTCTTTCATGGTACTAGAGTTCATGAAACCCTTAGGGAATATCTTAAAGTTTTCTGAAAGAATAAATAAATCTATAGAGAAAATTCACCCAAGAAGAGCGGACAAAAAATATCTTTCATTTGTTAGTGGAAAAATAACATATGAGAACCTCAGCAAGGAGATAACCGAGAGCCTATTTTTACCAAACTGGGACATGTTAGATAGAAAGAAGACAAATCTTAGACCTTTATTATTTTTGGTGTGCGTAGGGGGTATGGGCAAGAACCCAGAAAAATATGTTAAATATGCATCAGCATTAGAAATGATTCACAATGGAACCTTAATCCATGACGACATAGAGGATGATGCTGAAATCAGAAGAGGAGATAAGCCAATTTATTCAAAATATGGTATCGACATAGCAGTGAACTCCGCAAATTTATTATACTTCGCACCATTTTTATTTTTCAAGAAATATCCTAAAGAATTCTCAAGAAAAGTAAAACTAAGGGCTTATGATTCTTTGCTAGAACATTTAAACAGGGTTACATGGGGGCAGGGAATAGATATTTATTGGCATAGTCAATCGAAGGTACCATCTGTAAAAGATTATTTACAAATGTGCTGCTATAAAACTGGTGCGATTGATAGGATGGTCTTCTCCCTTGCAGGAATACTGTCTAAAAAGAATAATAAAACAATTTCTAAACTAGAAAATTTTGGGGAAAGATTGGGAATTTGCGTCCAGATACATGACGATTTCTCAGATGTTTGTTCAATAAACAAAGAAGATAACAGAAACAAGAGTATTGGAAATGATATCTCTGAGGGGAAAAAATCCCTTGTGAATATTCTTGCATTGCAAAAATTAAACAAGAAAGACTCTAAGAAGCTACTTGGCATATTGAATAAACAAACTCATGATAAAAAGAAGATCTTACAAGCATTAGAACTAATCAAGAAAAGCGGTTCAATAGAAGAAACATTAAAATTCGCTGGGAGAGAATTTAATATATTAAAGGCGAGATGTGTAAAAATTCTTAATTCCAAATATGGCATAATTATGCGGAACTTTTTAGATGCCATGGAGAAAGACATGGAGACTAAATATTTAGAAATGAAAAAAGATGGGGAAGATAATTAGTTTCGAAGGAATACATGGATGCGGAAAATCAACTCAAGCAGAGATGTTATACTCTCACTTATTAGGCAGAGATATTGATGTAAAACGTTTCTCATCGCAAGATAAAGTTTTATCAAAGTATATAATGGAATTCTTAGAAAAAGAGGGACCACAGAAGGCAGAAATTCTTTTTCATTTAGCCTTAGCAAATGATCTTACATTAGATAAGGAATTTGAGGCAAACGCAGATAGCACATTTATTTTGGATAGGTATACCCATACAAATATAGTATCAGCTTATATGGCTGGAAAGGGTATGAGGTGGGCAGTGGAAAAGTCTAAAGTTCTTAGGTCTCCAGATATTACTTATTTAATTGATTTGCCTTCTCAAAATGCGCATAAAAGAAAAGATGGGCAAACTAACAGAATAGAAAGAGGAGATTTTCAGTCGGAATTTTTAGGGTCGGGTTTTATTGATTATCAAGACAAAATGCGTAAGGCGTATCTAGATGTTGCGAAGAAAGATCCGAGGATAGTAGTTATAGATGGAAGAAGAGGTAAAGATGACTGTCATAAAGAAATTTTAAAATCCTTAGAGGATGGGCTATAAATGAAAATTGGAGTATTCATCGCCGCTCATGACGGATTGCAGTCCATGTTAACAGGAGTCGGAGTTATGGTGAGTTCTTTTGTAGAAGCCTTCCCAGAAATTAAAAAAGAAATAGATTTTCTAGACAATAAAGAAATAGACCTAATAGGATTAGCTCCATATATGAAAAAAGACTCAAATGATTTTAATACAAAAATACAAAAATTAACAGACAGTATTTGTAAAGAAAACAGGGGGAAACTAATAGAAATTTCTACTTTCTCTGACGGAAGCTCCGGGAAGTCTATTTGGGGGAATCATCTTCAATGGAGGGGTGCTTCGCTAAGTGCGGCCTCAATGATTAATTCATTAGAGAATAAATATGATCTCATTTATGTCATTGGGCATGACACAATATTTTCTTTAATAGGAAAATATCTTTTACCATCAAAAAAGATAAAGTTCATTTGGATCCCTCATAGTTTGGGGAAAGTTTTTGATGATGAGTCCTCCAACAAAGAAAGAATAAAAATAGAGTCAGAGGCAGTTCAAACAATCAACAACAATCCATTATTTTATCTTGGATATATAGGAGAATCTTTTAGAAAGATTTTAATCAAGAAATATGGAGCAAAAAATGAAAAAATGCTCTCATTGATAAATGGCATTTATGGAAATTCTCAAAGTTATTCCCTTTATGAAAATGATATACAGAGAATAGAAGACAGATACAATATTCCAAAAAATAAAAAATGGATTTTCTCATGGGGAAGGTGCGTTAATCAAAAAGGATATGATTTAATAATTTCGGCATACGAAGAATTCGTAAAGAAATTCCCAGAATATCATTTAATATTATTAATGCCCACTGAAACTTCCGAGCGCGACTATGTTGAGAAGATTAAGAATCAACTAAAATCATTACCACAAGAATCTTTTACCGCTATTTATTCCTTTGATGATAAATTGCCTAATTATGTTCTGCAGAATCCGAACCTAGAGATGATAATCTTTGCCTCAAGATTTGAAGGCAATCCAATTATTGGACTTGAAGCATTATACTTTCATAAAGATGCAAAAATTCTATACTCAGAAATAGGTCCATTAAAAGAACTCTTTAATAATATTGAATTTGCCACGGAATTCTCATTGACTTCAGGCGATTTATTAAATAAAATGCTAAAGACGAAATCTCAAGGAAAAATAAGGGGTTCAAAAAAGATAGAGTTTGTTGATAATTACATTATGGGATTAAGTAAATTTTTCAAGTAACATTACTTTAAGTTCTTTAAATACAGTATTGTAATCTCTTAATCCATTTATGGTAATAACATTTCTCATATCTTTAAACTTACTATCATAAAATTCTTCGGTTTTCTTTAGATTTTTTTTGAAAGACCATATATCAAATGAATCATTTATCTTCTTCTTTTTCCGAACAAGAGATGTTTTTGCATCAATTCTTATATATACATAAACGCAATCGGAATTATATTTTTTCAAGATTGAGCTAACACTATCCTTAGCTTTTTTTAAAATATCTTTATTGTCTAAGCAAAAATTATATGCCAATGTGGAAAAAACTCCTCGGTCAATTAAAACAATCTTTTCGCCTAGTTCTTTTGCACTAGAATATTTTAATCTATCACTGTCGAAAAAGAAATCTCCCGGAAATCCCCTTGTCTCTTCCGGAGAAAGACAATTTAAATCCTTATCTAAAATTTCCTCTACCATTGGGATATTCAGCTCTTTGGATAACTGACGTATTAATGTCGTTTTTCCAGCCCCAGGTAAACCTTCAAATATTATTAATACCATAAGTAAATAAAGATTATCTTTATTTTTAATTTTACCTATGTTTGAGAGAAAACTTAAAAACAAGGTAAGCCTGTTAGCAACATGAAAGAACGACTAAAAATAGAAGTACCTGGATTTTCAGCAGAATATAATATTGAATGGTTTGAAGATATTAATTTTTCAAACATAGAAAACATAAAACAGGTATATGGAATTTTATTTAATGAAGATGGGGAATTACTAATAGTTAATACGGTAGGCAACTGGCAGCTCCCAGGAGGGAAACCTGAAGGCAATGAGGCATGGGAAGAAACGGGTATTAGGGAATCTATAGAAGAGGCAGATGTTGAGATAAAGGACCTGGTGCCCTTGGGCTTTCAAAAAGTTAGCGAAATAAAAGATGGCGTAGAACTACCCTCGTTCCATCAAATAAGATTTGTAGCAGAGATTAAAAAATTAAATGAGTTATCAATTGACCCTGCTACTGGCAGAATCCCAAAAAGAAAATTCATTAATCCCGAAGATTTTTTGAAATATTGTCCATGGGGTGAAATTTCCCAACATATTATAAATCTAGCAAAAGAAAAAAGAGTTAATTACGATCCAGCTTTCTCCAGTAAGTAAATTCTATAAGATTTTCAAACCACAATCACACCAACGCCCTAGAACAAAGTGAACTAAAACGGTCAGCTCTCGGTTGGGGCGTTCTGAACGTTTAACAAAAGTAATAAATTATAATAACCAAAAACTGCCGTTTAATTTTTAATCTTCATCCACAACACCAGGCTCACCAGAATCTCCGCCATCAACAGTATCATCGACGACATTTCCACCATTATCACCATTATCTACTGAATCAGAAGGCGGACTATCATCTCTTGGCTCAGGAACAAAAACACCCACAATTCCATCTGGTCCTGGAAGAACATCATCATTACAACCCTCTTCTCCTTCTTCGCACGGACCATCATCAACAACATTGCCAGCAGGCGTCTTTGGAGTCGCATCAGGATCTATTTTGTCCACATCTATATACATTCTATCTTGAACTACTACTATATCATTAATCTGATTATTAATCTGATTCATTTCTTTTTTCATTTCTTGGTATCCTGGATCTACTACCCATTCATTATTCTCCATCATCCATCCTTCTCTAATCTCCATTGGTACAGACCCATTAACCCCCATCGCACCGTCAGCATAAGTCCCAGGCGCATACCGCCTCGACCTATTTTCAAAATCATCAACAATACCATCAATTTGTTTGTCAATAATATAATTCACTGAACCATCTTCCCCCCAAACCATATTAATATTACCACATTCTGCTAAAAACATACCTTCTTCATTATAACACTCTGGAAACGCTTCTTGTATTGTTGGCAGTGTTTCTATAGTTCCATTAGTAGCTCTTGTCTTATTTCTTTGCCAACCAATCCAATTCCCCTTCGCATCCCAATCCAGTCCATCTTCTTTTAAGGCAGCATATTTTTCACATTCAGGTTTATCATTTTCATTCCAGCATTCTTCAGGAACCCCATCCGAATGTTCCAAATTATATTCTATTAAATCTCGCCTGTCTTCGAATGAACCCATTAAATAATCCGGGATAAAACTCCTTGCAAAACCATCTCCTGGGGAAGGCATCATGGATTCTAATTCACCGCAGGATGTTTCATCTTCCTTGTATTCACACTTAAGAGCCAACGCAACCATCCTCTCACATTTTGCTTTCTCATCGTCATCAAGACTAGCCTCGCAATTACAAGTCCCGGGGTCATTTATGCAACTCCGAATTTCCAACATCAACCTAATAAACGATTCTTCCTGAACCACTTTTAACTTCTTCAAATCCTTCTCAAGTCCAGGCATAGCAGTCTCAGGATTACATTCTTCATCCGCCAACATCAAAGCAAAATCTTCATTAGCAAGTTCTACACAATATTCAAAAGTTTTCTCGGTAAGCACGGCGGTCAATTGTGTTTTCTCTTCTTCTAAAAGATAGTCATCAAATTCATCCGGCAAATCCTCTTCATCATTAATCTTCTCTGTAACATCTTCGACGCTTGTTTTAATTTCCTCTGAAGTATCTAAAGAAACTTTTTCCTGCACAAGCTGAAGTCTTTTCCTCGCTCTTTCCAAATTTTTAACAGCCGCGTCTTCCTTCTGATTTTGGACATTACTAATTGCAGAATATACTTCTTTTTCCCGAATCTCTAAGGCCAATCTAACCTTACCATCCCCGCCAGAAAAAAACATCTTAACATTATCTACAAATCTGCCCCACCCAGAATAAGTCTTATATTGTTCTTGAGACTCTGTTTGCTCCTCAGCCTGTACCCCAAACGAAACAAACAAAACACTTACCACCAACACCGCCACAATCAACTCTCTTTTCATCAATTAACCAAGAAAAACACATATTTAAACTTTCACCCTGTCGTACAAATTACTTCCCTATCACTAATAACAAAAGTATTCTCAATCTGACTAACCGGCGCCTTGCTCTTCTCAATCAGCAACGGATACTCATGTAAAACTCCTTGTTTGACTAAGATAGAAATAACAAACTTCAACTTTCCAAAATTCTCTTTCGCAAGCCACCGCAAACAAAACGGCCGAGTCTTATATTTCTCCTTAATAAATTTTAAAACCTCACGAGCATCCCTATCACGAACTGGTCTGTCTGATTGCAAAACATAAATCCCTCCTGGATTCCCTTCATAGATATCCCCAACCCCTGTCGTAACAAAAGGTTCAATAGCAAAAGCTCCTTCCAATTTAGTTTGATTTTCATTTCTATAATTCGAAATTGTTATACCTGCATGAATCTTATCCTGTGCTAAAGCATGTCCGGATAAACTCTTAATAATCGCAAATTGAGAATCATTTTTTTCATTCCACTTTTCCAAAGTATCCTGAGCCATATTTCCAATTTCACGAACTTCCATTTCCGGTTTAACAATTGTAGTAATATTTTCTAAAATCTTCTCATTTAATTTTATCATCTCCTTGAATTGATTGTCTTCAGTTAAATCAATTGAAAAAGCAGTATCCGCAATATAGCCATCAACAGCGACGCCAAGATCTACTTTTAAAATTCCTTCGGCAACTATTTCATCACCTTTAGCCGGGGTAAAATGCGCCGCAATTTCGTTTAAGGATAAATTCACTGGGAATGCTGGTTCTCCACCAAGCTCTTCAATTTTAGCATCAATAGCCTCGGCAATATCAATAAGTTTTGTTCCAGGTTTAACTAATTCTTTGGCAAACTCTTTAACTTCTTTAGCAATTCTTCCAGCTTTTACATATGATTCAATCTCCGATTTCTCCATATATCCCAACAATCTCCACACTATATAAATCTTTAAAACAACCAAAGACAGATAATTTCATGTTCAACGAGCAAGCAAGAATCAAAGAATTAGAAACCCTTGTAGATCAACTTAAGGCAACCAATCATCAACAAAAAACCCAACATATTCAAAACATAAGACAATCATTTGAACAATACGCACACGCCGCAATAGGATTTTTAGAAAGAGAGCAAGAAACATCAAAAATGCCCTACCTTTTCGTAGACAAAAAAGGAAAAATTTTAGGGTATACCACAGGACTGGCAAACATACTCCAATTTTCCGAAGACATGCGAGGAAAAGATTATACAGAAATTTTTAAAGGATATGAAGATAACAAAGCCCAAAAAGAAATAAGAAAATATTTCTCCTCAGAAAAAGAAATAAGGGTAACATATGAGGCAAAAATAAACAACAAGAAAAAAACACTAAAAGTAACGAAAGAAGTTCCTGTAAAATGTGAAGGAATAGATTTCAGTTCCATAGGAAGAACAAACAAAAGAGATGTTATAGCCTTCGTCCCAATAAAAATAGAAGTCAAAGGAGCATTCTCAAGACAGCAAGGACCGAACCTAACAAAACTTCTGAAAGATTTAGAACTAGGAAACATGAAAGAGATATACCAAAGTTTAGTAATGAGACATGGATGGTCTGCCAAGCAAATACAACAATACGAAAAATTACATGGCTTAATAGGAATCAAAGAACAATATCAAGAATTAGAACATTCATAAATTCTAAATAGAACTGCTTTTCCTTCTTCTTTCCTTAGGCAAAAAATTAAACAAAGTCTTTCCACTATTCCCAACTTTCCCAGTTCCAATAAAATCTTTACCATCTGAGGACTTAACTGCGACAAATCTATCCTCTCCAAAATCTCCTTCAACATTCTTCCCCGCAAACCACTCCTCCTCCTGCTTCTCGTCTAAAACCAAAACCCTCTCTGTAATCTGCTCCTTCCAAGTATGCAATCCATCCAAACTCAAACGAATCTCGTGCACCCCATTCCTATTAATCATATCCTTCCCAATATAAAGCCCAACCCCTTCAATCGGCAACAACCGCCAAATCTCCATAATCTCCTCCGTCGACAAATTTCCCGAATACGCCCGAATTCTTTCCTTTCCGCTTCGGATTAATAGTTGGGGGATTTTTTTCAGTCCTAAGTCTGAAAGTCCTGCTATGAACTTCTTTTTTTTCGCTCTGTCGAGGATTTGGATTTTCATATTAAACACCCCTTATCACTAACCTTCCGCAACTTCGCAACAAAAAACCCATCAGTATTATTATCCTGCGGATACAACCTCAAACATTTCTTCACATTCTCATCCAACGAAACACCTTCCCATTCAGTTACACCACAACGAAATTTCAACGGCAATTTAATCTGCTCAATCTTAACATCAAAATTCTCAATCAAATGATTCACAATCATCTCATCTTCTTCTGGAGACAAAGTACAAGTCGAATAAATCATTTCTCCGCCGATCTTCAAAAGTTTAAACGCCGCAATAGCTAACTGCTTCTGAACTCCCGCAATCTTCTTTATCATATTAATGTTCCACATCTCAAACGTCTTAGGCGATTTCCTTAAAGTTCCTTCTCCAGAACAAGGAGCATCAACAAGAATTTTATCAAAACGCATCTGCGACTTCTTCAAAAACCGATTACAAAGTGCAACACCTTCTTTCCGAGTAACAATCGTATTCATCACCCCACACCTCTCAAGATTAGAATTTAATATCCCAATCCTCCCCATCGACAGCTCGTTCGCAATGATTGTCCCTTCATTGTTCATCATAGCCGCGGCTTGAGTCGTCTTACTTCCCGGACTCGCACACAAATCTAAAATAATTTCTCCAGGCTTCGGCTGTAAAGCAAGCATTGGTAACATCGACGAAATCTCTTGCACATAATAATAACCAAGTAAATGCTCCTTCGTCTTTCCAATTTCTCCAGGATTCAACTTCGAATCAATAATCATAACCTCTGGAAAATCTTCAAACGGCTGCCTCAACTTCCAACCATAACCCTCAAACCTCTCTTTAAGTTCCGAAACAGAAATCTTCAATGTATTACAACGAATCGAACTCGGAGTCTTCGTATAAGAAATGTCAAAAAATTCTTTAGCCCCAGCCTCGCCAAGCAAAGCCTCCATCCGCTTCACGAAACCCTCCTTCGGAGGAAATTTCTCTTTCAAATACGCCGAATAATCCTTAGCCTTATCCATAACCTAATCAAAATTCTTTCCTATAAAAGTCTACCTCTTAACAAGCCATAATGGAAACACAATGTCGCTAATACAACACGGAATAAAAACAGCTAAAAAGACTATTAGTGAAATTGTGAAAATTGCCCAAGTATTAAGGGCAATACTAAAAGCCAAAATATAAAACAAACTCGCGAACACTGAGAGGAAAACATGCAACGAGTGACTAAACTTAAACAATCCAAGATAAATTCCTGCCAGCGCCCCGATAATCCCCACCCCCAAAATAATAAAAGGTTTTTCGATTATTGGAAGGTGAAAATGTGTATGAAGTGAAAACAAATTTCCAGAAATCCAGGGTAACAAAACGTCACTCAAACTTCCAATAAGAATTGCCCCAATAACTCCAACAATAATTCCTTTGACAATAGATTTTCTATACTTGTAATAAATTGTGGAAGTAGCCGCGGCAGAAACTAAAACATGAAGAGGATGTAAGACCTCAAACAAAGGCAAAACAAAATCCACCGAATGCTCACTAATTAAAAAAGCAACAACAACCAAAACCCCAGCAACCAAACTAGCAAAAAAAGTAAACGGCAAATGCTCCCTCAATTCCTTCCAAACAACACCCCGCACCATCAATAAAAATACAATCAATACTATATAAAATTATTCCCCAATAAAAATTTATAAACTACCTTCAATTAAACAAACTATGAAAAACATTCACAAAACATTAATCTTTACAGCAATCCTCTGCACTTTAACAATCTCCGTTGCCATTATAACTCAATTCAACGGAGAAGACAAAATAAAAACAGGCTGCAGCTACCTTGACCCAATTACAATAGACATTTTCGCATTCATAATAGCTCTCTTCCTTGTCATCGAAGGCCTCCCAAGAATCCTCGAACATCCACAATCATCTTTCAAAAGACAAATAACAAGACCAATCAGAATCGCAATCGGATGCGCAATCATCACCCTACATGTAATGCAATTCATCCATAAATAACTAAAATAATTTTTTCTGGCTTTCACCGTCAGCAATTTCTTTTACACTAACTCCAAAAACATCAAAAATGTTTTCCACTGCCGGCAAAATCTGATTATTCAAATAATAACCAATATCATATTTTGCTTTCTCATCTGGTAGATAAACTCTATCGCCAACTCGCTTCCCGTTTCCTTCTCCAATATAATATTCAATTAACATTCCAGGACTAATTGGAATTTCTTGAGCTTCCATTTTCTTAGCGGCGACAACATGAGGTCCCTCAGATAAATATTCATTAATCGGCCTCCGCAATTGTGTCCGAATCATTAAATCCTTAATATTAACATTCCTATTTTTTAAATCCTCAAGAACTTCTCTCAAAAATTCCAAGGCTTTCTTTTCATTTCCCTTTTCCAAAATTTTAGACAGGACTTTATTTTGTAAGTTCCGCGTCAGCCTACACCAATCTCTTCGAACAGTCTCAAATCCTCTAATTTTAATTTTGCCTTTCTCATCAACAAGAGCATACTTTTTCTTTGCTCCTTTGTTAGTCGTCCTCTTAGAAACAAACAATCCTCGAGCATAAAAATCTTCTAAATCCAATTCCATAATTCCAGGAAGTTTAGAATTAATTTTCTTCAAAAAATCCAAAATCTGTTTCTTACTTTTCTCTCCCTGCAAAAATGCGATAGAATCTGTATCTGAATAAATAATTTTGTAACCTTCTTTCTCAATCGTATCAATTGCCTTCAAAATATTTTCTTTGGCTAATCGTGCCGTAGCTGCTGCAGCCTCACGACAATAGTACCTCGCTCCAAAAAATCCTTGATAACCGTAAGCCGCATTCGCTAAAAGTTTGTAAGCATTGCTCCTTGCCCTCAACATTCCGGAAGGATTTTTAGTAAATTCCTTCTTATGCTTTTTTCTTTTCTCAATAATTTCTCCAAGGATAATTGGAAAAAAGCCTTGCTCTTTCTCAAACTTTTTGTCCTCAATAAAGGTTGCCTTGGACAAATTATATGAAACTATCACCGAAGCATACATACTAGTAAAATCAAACATCACAAGATTTTCATAAAGTCCTGGAGATGGTTCAAAAACAAAAGCTCCTTCGTATTTTCCTTTTGCTTTTCGTTCTTCAATTTCATTATACATCGGACGCTTTTCCGCAATCTCATCAAATCTATCCAGATTATGCAAAATGTGATTCTCTACATGCGAAGACATTCGGTCGCGAGTAACATCAAATAATGGTTCTTTCACAATTTTACTAAACTCAATCATGTCTGGCCAAAGTTTCTCCGCAAGTTTATAAGTAACATTAGCATCCTGCAAATTATAGGAAAAGAAATCCTGCCAATCTCTTTCAGTCATATGTGGCAATCGAGAAAAATCAAAATCTTCCTTCTTCTCCCCAACTAATTCTCCTGCAACTTCATTTAAAGATAAAGTTTCAGATTGCAAATATTGAGAAAAAACAGCGTCGACAAATCTGAATAAATCTACATGGACAATTCCATTAATTTTTCCAGAAGGAATTCGCCCTCGAGTAAAAGTCGGACCCTTTCCATCAATCCCTAAAGCCAACTTAATTTTATTTTTCTGAGATGCCGCTTTCAAATAAGGCAAATCAAAACCATCTGAAAAATATCCTGTTAAAATATCAGGATTATATTCATTGACATATTCAACAAACTTTTCAATCATCGCACCCTCATCCACAAAACACTCAACATAATCCTGTGCATCCTTACACTTTTTCCAAGTCAAAACTTTTTTGAATCCTTTCCCATAAAGTGAAACCATTAAAATATCTCCTTTTCCCAATTCCGTGCTATCTGTCTCAATATCATAAGCTAAAATTCTCGGTTCAAATTTTTTTTCAGTTTTCAATTTAGAAATTTTTTTTGCCCTAACACAAACCTCAACATCGAACGCATCTGCAATTCCGCCAAAATCATCAACTCCTAAGGTATCACTTTCAACAGAATACCATGTCAATGGATTAACTCCTTTCTCTTTAATGTATTTAGTGACAATAGGAATATCATACTCCCTCCTCGCAATAATTTCTTCCATGTCTCCAATCTCCGACGCTATATCATGCGCATCTTTATGGTTTGTTACAAAAATCCTAATCGCTTTAATATCTTTTCCTAAAAATTTCTTATTTAAAACCTCTGTTTTTAAAACTTTACTAATTCTTGAAGCTTTTTCTATTTCAATCTTCTCTAATTTTTTCAAAACTTTATCTGGCTTGGCCCCTTTCTTAAGAATTACATAAAAATTTGGCTCATATGAATCAACAACACAGACTTTTTTCCCTTTCTCCGTCCGACCAATCATCCGAATATAGTTCGCACCATCAAAATCAAAGTAGCTATAATCGACTGGAACAAATTGAAACTTCATACCTAACAAAACCCAACCATCTTTATATTCTTTTTCAAAACCGCAAAACCTATAAATCAAAAAAATCCCACTAAACTATGGTATCAATACACGGAACAGCCCTGACAGCAACATACGAAACACAAGTATACCGTTCCCAAAGCGGAACAATCCCAGTTAGTCCTACTTGCGAAACCTCAGACCGAGAACGAGAAAAATATTCTATCCCAGTAATACCAATCAATTATAGAAATCGAGCCAACTCTGGCATAGGAGGACAAGTCGATTTCGCCGCATAAAATGTCAAAAGAAAAACATGCATATTGTTTCAAATTTCCTCGAGTAGAAAGAGAACCAGTAGTAGGCTATAACCAACATGTAGGAAATATTGGATTCACCCAAGCAGTAAGTCCAGCTCAAGCCGTAAACAATATTCTTTACAACACATTCCACTCACAAGGAAAAGGAGCCTTCGAAGCCATCACGAAATATTTACATAGCTCTTTCAACCTTTCAGAATCAGCATTAGATCTAGACAAACTAGACGAACCAACAGTTCAACCAGGACTCTTCGGAGGTAAAAAATCCTCACACCAAAGACGAGACGAAGGAAGATTGGCACAAAAAATATCACAAAGATTCGGGGTATCAAGCGAAGGAGAAAATTCCACCCCAAAAAAAATAGCAAGAGAATATGTCCAATTAAGAAGAAGATCCAAACTAAACCAATAGTCTTATTAATTTCCTTCACATTTCTAAAACATGGGCGTACAAATAGCAGACATCATTCCGAAGAAAGAAATAACAATCTCAGACCTTAAAGGGAAAGTCGTAGCGATAGATGCGTTCAATACACTTTACCAATTCCTCACAACAATTCGACAACCCGACGGAACTTCACTGATGGATAAAGAAGGTAGAATAACTTCTCACCTCTCCGGACTTTTCTATAGGAATATAAATCTTTTACAAGAAGGAATCAAACCAGTTTATGTTTTTGATGGAGAACCTCCGGAATTGAAACAAGCTGAGATTGAACGAAGAAAAGAAGCGAAGCGAATGGCAGAGCAAAAATACGAAACTGCAAAATCTTCTAAAGATATTGAAGGTATGGGAAAATACGCTGGACGTTTTGTTAAAATTACTGAGGAGATAATTAAGGAAAGTAAAGAACTTCTTGAAGTAATGGGAATCCCTGTGGTTCAATCTCCAGGAGAAGGTGAAGCTGAGGCAGCGACGCTGGCAAGGGTAGGAAAAGTTTGGGCGGCAGCTTCCCAGGATTACGATGCACTACTTTATGGAACCCCGATACTTATAAGAAATTTAACTTTAGCAAGAAGGAGAAAAACACCTGCAGGGATTTATATAGATATAAAACCTGAAATGATTGAATCCCAAGATATCTTAAATAAATTACAAATAGATAAGGACCAACTCATCTGTTTAGCAATCCTCGTCGGGACTGATTATAATCCAGGGGGTGTTAAAGGGTTAGGACAAAAGCGAGCACTAGAAATTGTCCAGAAATATAAGTATCCTGTAGAAATTTTCAAATATGTCCAAGAACATGAAAGATACGATTTTGTTTTTGACTGGCAAGAAGTTTTTAAGCAATTCCATGAATATAAATCTTCATTTTCTGAGGAGATAGAATTTAAGGAAGTCAATGAGGCTAAGGTAAAAGAAATTCTCCTCTCACACGATTTTTCAGAAAATAGAATCGATTCAGGATTACAAAAATTACGAATGATTAAAGAGTCTAAAAAGCAAAAAGGTCTTGGAGATTTTTTTTAACCTCTTGCAATTAGATAAACAATATATAGGAGGTAGATTAATACAAATACTATTCCTTCTTTTTTAGTTAAGCTATGCTTTTTACCGACGAACATAAAGATGAATAACATCAGAGTAATGAAAAACATTATTGCTATATCTATGTAAACTCCTGCAGGGATTGTAAGCGGACTGATTAATGCTGCAATACCCAAAACCCCACAAATATTAAAGATAACACTTCCGATTGCATTTCCTACTGCTAAATCAACTTTGTTTCTGAATGCTGCAAAAATACATACCACAAATTCTGGGAGGGTCGTACCAATAGAAATTATCGTAGCTGATACGAGAAATTGGCTTAATCCCAACTGAACAGCTGCATATACTGCCCCTTCAACTACCCATTTACCCCCAAGATAAATTCCTGCAAGACCTAAAACTAATTTTGAATATGTCTTCCAATCAACTTCTCTGATATCAGATTTTAGTTCTATAAGTTTATGTCGGCTACTACGAAAGATTTTTGGTATACTTGTAAATAATCCAAAGTCTAAAACTATGCCTTTCGGTCTTACTGGCTCAGATTTTGATATTTGTATTAGGGAATAAAGGAAAATTGCAAGTAAAGAAAGAAGAATAATACCTTCAGTGAAACCCAATTCTAATTTCTGTATTCCAAATAAAGTTCCACTAGTAAAAATATAAATAACAAAAATGGCAAATAAAGCAAATGGAATCTGCTTCCAAATCGTCTCTGTTTTAAGATTTACTTTGGTAAGAATCGCCGTCGTACCCAATATCAAAAGAATATTCGCAATATTAGCCCCAATAACATTCCCGAAGACTATTTCTCCAGCACCTTTGAGTGAAGAAAATATCCCTACAATAAGTTCCGGAAGGCTGGTACCAAAAGCAACAACAGTCAAACCAATAACTAATGTCGAAATTCCCAAATGTTTAGCAATTGAGGAAGAACTATCTACGACCCAATCTGCACCTTTGATAAGAAGAAAAATCCCGAGAACAAATAGAATATATGTTATCACCATTCTAGTATTAAACATTAGAGAATATTTAAATCTTTCAAAACATTTAAATACTATAGCACACTATAATTGGATATAGAAAATGGAAACGACAACAATACAAATTGATAAAATTCTTAAGGAGAAATTAGAATCAATAAAAATCCATCAGAGAGAAACATTTAATGAATTGATATCTAGATTGATAGACAACGATTCTTTAGAGAACGCAAGTAGGGAAAGTCTAATAGCAACAATTGAGGTAATGTCAGACCCAGAACTAGTAAGGGGAATAGCAGAGGGATTGAAAGAATACGAAATGGGTGAAGGAACAGATTTCGAAGACCTAAAAAAGGAAGTCGGAATAAATGTATAGAATCATTTTTGAAACTAAGGCAAAAAACTTTTTCAAAAAATTAGACACAATGAGTCAAGAACGAGTTTCAAAAAAAATAAATCAACTTAAAACAAATCCTAGGATTGGAATACCATTAATAGGGAATTTCCGAGGACTATGGAAACTTAGAATTGGAGACTACAGATTTATATACAAAATAGACGACGACAATTTAATAGTCGTTGGAGTAAATATGGGGAATCGGAGAAATATATACAAATGATAATCGGATTATTGCTCGCGATAGCGGTTTCGGTTTCCTTAGCTTCGTTAGGAATAATTTTCGCTGGACTTTCTGGAGCTTTGAAAGAGAATTTAGCGACGGGGGCGGTAATCGGGGCAAGTGGAGCGGTATCCTATGCGATTATAGTATTAGTAGTTTCATTAATCGCTGTGTTCTTTCTAATGTTAATTCTTAAGAATAATATTCCTAGGAGACATAATTAGAATTATCCTTCTGTTGCTCCCTTAACTATTTTCTCTAAAACTTCTTCGTTAGCTTCCGTTTTTTTGGCCCTTTTCTTTTCCTTCCTCTTTTTCATTGCTTGTCCAATTGCAATTAGGATTTGTCTGCAAACCACTATCCCTACTATCCCTCCAACCGCGATTAGAATAATTATGATAACTGCAATGGCGAGGCCCCATGGTAAAATATGATTCCATAAAATTCCAAATAGTTCTAAAACAAACTCTGCTAATAAGACAAGAGCTTTAGTAGCAATGAGTCCCATAAAAAATATGAAACCTACTATGTTGGACCAACGAGTTTCGAAAAACATCAAATCGATTTTTTTATTTAGGACACTGAACAACCCTGCAAGTCCATCCCCATTGAAAACTAAGATTACCATGTAAAGCAAAATCAAGTAAAGATTAATCGCGAACAACCACGAAAGAGCCGGGACCATTCCAAAAACTGCACTCAACCAAGAAGCATTTTCCTCCAACCACAAATTGATATTATCGATACGCTCCTCAGCTTTACTTTTATAGGGTTTATATTTTTCAAAATCAAGATCACCTTCTTCATCAATAGGAGAATAGTCATCAACTATGCCCTGTATATCTTCAACATCTGTCCCGCCAATTCCAATGTCTGGAGCATCCTGTGCAACGACAAATGCGAACATCGAAACTATCAACAATAAAACAAGCACTCTTTTCATATTATTTTGATGCTTCTCTAACTTTTAAATCTTGTGAGAAACTATTTAAATCTCTTAAGGTTGATTATATTATGAAAAGAGGATTGGTTGTGTTATTTTTATTAGTGTTGTTGGTTAGTCCGATGGTTTTGGCTGAGGAGAATCAAACTAAAGAAAGAATCAACATTCTTCAGACGAATGTAACGATTCCTTCATTTGAATTTCTATACTTGATACAAGTCCCTGGTTTTACAATTAATATGACTTGGGTTCAATTAATCGTTTATATCGTTGCGGTAGTCTTTATATTCGTTACCGCACTCGAAATATTAAGCTACACTGCATTCGAGACTGCTTGGGTGAAGGCATTAATTGCAGGAGCAATAGTTGTTGTCATAGGTATCTTTGGGATAATACAATTATTAGTAGATTTCTTTTATCATGGACTAGATAATTTCAAACTAATCGCTTGGGGAATTGTCGCTCTTATTGTGGTCGGACTTTTAGTGAAACCAATTCTAAGTGGTATCAAAAAAGGAAAACGATTGACTAAAGCTGAAGAGCTAGGAACTGTTGCAGGAGCCGCATTAAAGGGATTAAAGAAAACTACTGAAACGGCAGCAAAATCTTCTTGATAAAAAAAGGAAAATCTCTAAAAAATAAAAGAGATTAAAAAAATATCAGATGTATTTTTATGGTCTTATTATAACCGACTTAGCTGCAGCATCTGTCAGTTTAGCTGCTCCCTTAACTCCTTCAGCAGCCTTATCAAATCCTGCTCCAGCTTCTTTGACTGTTTTTTTCGCTGCAAAAACTTTTCGTTTTGATTTAAAAAATGATCCTAGAAAGAAGAAAAACGCAGCCGCAACAATAGAAAATCCTGTTGCAAGCATAATAGACCCTCCAGCAAGCTTCATTATTCCTACTGCAAATGCACCTACTCCCCCTGTAACGCCGAAGACTACTGCAACAGCACCAGCAATAGAATACTTTACCCAATCTTTCTCAAAGGCTGTAAAACCTAGAATATCATATGCAGCAGCAAATACCATAAGTATAACTGCTATAGCAACAATAAAATCAGCCCATGACTCTCCAAGTCCAAAAAACTTTTGACCCGACAATAACCATTCTGGATTTTCAATAGGAGCATTTACTCCTGTGGATTTATCATCTGTGGAGAATGTCCAGGCGCTAACGGCACTTAATGAAAGCATGAAAACAAACATACATGTAACGCTAAGCGCTAAATATTTTTTTGTATTTTTATTCATAATATATACCCCCTTTCACTCTTTTATTAACCATGAAATAACCAAGGATAACTTCCTTATAAATATTGTTGTACTCTCTAAAATTAATTTCTTATAAGCGAATGAAGTTGCTTGTTCAATCTCTTATTCATTTTGTTATACATATGCTCTGTCATAAATCCATCTTTATAATTGAGATTAAGTTCCCTCAACTGTTTTCTAATTTCTACGACAAGGTTGGTGTTCCTTTCAAGATCCTTATCTTTTTCTTTCTGCTTCCAAATTGCACGGCGAATTGTTCCGTCGAATAATAAGAACAGCAAGGCTGCAATCGCACTCATCATATAAATCCAAGACATCTGTCCGAGCTCGTCATATCGCGAAGCCCAAAGTCCGATGAAAACAATAATGTAAAAAATCCAAAGCATCTTACGAACAGTTGTGCTATCGCTGAAACTCTCCACAAAGAAGAAATATATTAATATTGGAAGAACTGCTGTCAGCGTAACCCCTAGCACTGAATAGGGTAATAGCATGGTCTGAATCAAATCACTCTCTGTCATATACCTCGTAGCCAAAAGCGAGATAGAAATTGTAATTACCCAGATTACCATTCGGTTCTTTTTGAAAACCTCCATCCTAGAAAGTACTATATAAAGAATCGCGACCAAAATAAAAAGGAATAAAATTCTCTCGAACATATAATCGCCATAACCTCCAAGAACAATCGAGAATAATGGATAAAACATTTCCTGGACAGTCTCAATCAACTGTTCCATCCCATAACCAAGATTATCTCCGAGATTATTCCCAGAGTAATAAGACTGCGCCATTACTAATGTAGTAGAAAACATCAACAGCAAAATCAATATAGGGAATACTCTTTTCATATTTAATGAAGAGATTAGAAGTTTATAAAGTTTTCAGAATTATGTAGACTTCAAATCTCTAATTCTTCTCGTAATACTGTCCTTATCTGCAATCCATCCTGCACGACTCGTTTTACCTGCCGCATAAACACTTTCATAGTCATCTCCATCTTTTCTGTATCTCTCATTAATGTCTTCTATATCTTTCTTAAGTTCGTTAACAAGCCTCCTCCTATGGGTCGCGTCAAGTCTTTCAATGCTAGCCTTGTTCATTATCTTCTGAATAGTTCCATCAAATAATAATACTGCCACTCCAAGTCCTGCAGTCGCTAGATAAATCCACACAAATGGTCCGATCGCCCCACCAATAGCACCTGCAGCCTCGGCATTTTTTCCAGACCTCATAATCCAGAGTGCAACAAAGATAACAATAAAGAATATCCAAGCAAGTTTTCTCATAGTTTTGTTGAAATCTTTAACAACTAAGAAATAAACTACAAATGGGATACCTGCCGTCAATGCAACGCCTAACGCTGAATAAGGCAATATTACTGTATTGATAACACTTTCATTCCCAAGCCATCTAATTGCTAAAAGAGAAACCGCAATAGTAACAATCCATAAGGACCATTCGTTCTCTGAGAAGAATGAAATCTTTTTTAGTGCCATCCAAACAATAGAAAATATAATTATCAAAAACAAAATCTTCGCTAGGAACAATTCTGGGGATTCTCCAGTATCTCCTACAATAAATTTCAATGCAGGTTCAACAACACTATATGCACTCTTAACTCCGTCTTGGATATTTTCAACAGCATCAGCACTAACAAAACTTGCACACATAGAAAACATCAATAATCCTAAAATAAAAACACCGAACAATTTTTTCATATTATTTTAACACATCCTTTATTTATAAACATTTATTTTCTTTGGTATCCGACAATTTTTCTATTCTTCCCGGTGCCTTCGTAAATAGGAACTTCTTCATGAACCTGTTTACCTCGTTTGATTCCTTTATCTGTTAAAGAAATAATAATTCCGACGACGATTCCGACGACTCCAATTGCTGTGATAATCCCGGGACTAATCGTATCCAAAATCGCCCAGTCGAGTTGAAATAAACCAAAGCTCAACGCCATTATAACTAAACCTGCAATAGATATAACATAACCAATCTCTTTTTTCATTTTATTATGTGTTTAACCTTCTTTATAAATATTATCAAAACCTATATAAACTGATGATTCTATCAATTGGTATGAATAAATTCATCGGAATATTAATTGGATTGGTTTTTCTTATAGCGCCAATTTATGCATGGATTATAGACTATCAGATGTTTGGAACTGCAGCGTTGCTTTTCCTTAAGGGTGGTTTGATGTGGTTAGTTCTTTTAATTGGTGCGGTTTCTTTGTTTGTTGGACTTAATAATCTGAAAAACTAGAGAACTATAATTAATTTAAACTATAATTAATTTAGCTTTGCGTGGAAAGTTTATGCATTCGTTGTAAGGGGAAGGGACTTTGTGGAAAGCCATGTAGAATTTTTAACTAACTAAACATATTAATAGAGCTTCTATAATTCCTGCAATCAATAATAGGGGAAAAACAACAAATGCGAAAAATCGCAGAGCTTCTTTAAAATTGTGTTTTAATATTTTTTTAATGTCTTTTTTAAATAAATCGGCTCCAATTTTAAATCCAAGTCCAATAGAAAAAATTATCGCAGGGAACTCAAAAATCCCGTGAGGAGCTAATTGCCACAAAACTCCAATCCCTCCCGCAATCACAGCTTCCCTCGCAACAAATCCTAAAATATAACCGTTAACAACGACGGTAATCAATGGGAAAATCCCAAGTCCAATTCCGGCCACAATTGCAATAAAACTTGCTTTTAAATTATTGAAAAGTATAAAACCAAAAATCTCTAAAGTACTTTTCCCTTCTAAAGATAAAATTAATTTCTCAATCCATTCAAAAATTTGTTGTCTGAAGAAAAATGGATAAATAAACCCGACCAAAAATAATAGCGCGAAAATCCCAAATGCAAAAACGATATGCCATTTTGATTCATTTAAAAATTCCCAACACGCTGAATAATTTCTTGAGAAAAAATTCTGTTTCTTCATCGAGTGAAATATTTACTAATCATTTTAGTTTTTCTCGGATATTTTTTTCTCAAATAGAAACCGTAACCGAGTCCAATAATTAGTCCTCCTAAATGTGCTGTGTTTCCAATTGGAAGTCCGAAGCTCAAGGACAATGCCCAAATTCCAAACATTAAAAATCCCATCGCAGCCCACATTGGCATTGGGATTATGAAGAAAACTAAAACTGGAAGTTTCGGAGTCAAAACTGCAAGGACTCCTCCTAATCCGAAGATAGCTCCTGAAGCACCGACGGCGTAAACATTAATATCTATTCCAGTTATAGCTGCAATCCCTACAAATAAAATCCCCGCAAAAAGCCCAGAGGCAAAATACAACCATAAGAATCTTTTTTTACCAATTAATTTTTCAACAAAACTTCCAATGAACATTAATGAAATCATATTCACAAATAAATGTGCAAATCCTGCGTGCATAAACATACTTGTCAGAAAAGTCCAAAGTGCTTGCCCAGAAATAACCGCAGAGGGCATAAGAGCAACCCAAGTGATCACTGCTTCTTCCCCTATATAATTTATTAAAATTAAAACTGCAATGAACGCAATAATATTCGCCGCAATAATCATCCCGGTATAAGTAGATAGAAATCCTTTCCTCCTCATCGGAACATGCTTTCTAACAACCCCTTCATGTCTCCCCTCAAATTTATTCTCGAACCATTTAGCCATTACTTCTTCCCCGAAAGTTTTTTCTTTAAACGACTAGCAAAACTATTTTTTTTAATCGCCTTCTTCTTAACAATATTTTTTTTAACTTTCTTCTTAACTTTCTTCTTTGGAGCTGCCTTCTTTTTATTTATTTTCTTCTTAACAATATTTTTTCCTTCAGCCTTTACCTTGGCAGCCGCAACTTTCTTTCGAGCTGCAGCCCTAGCTACTTTGAGAATTGCTTTCTTTTCTATTTCTTCTTTAGCCTCCTTTTTATCTGCCCGAGCCCGCTTTTTCTTTTCTTTCTCACGGATTGTTTCAAGTTCTCCACGAATCAATTCCAATTCCTTTTCAGTTCGGGTAACTTTTGCTTTCGTATCCCTAATAGGTCCTCCATTATCTGACAATTCATAAACCTTTGCACATTCCTCACAACTAAATCCATGCTCGAGCGCTTTCTCCTCGCTGACCTCAATTCCACACGGCTTACAAATATAGAATCTTTTTGTTTTCCGGCTGTTCAAAATATTATTTAGATCACCAATTTTCCTCATCAAGGATTGCTCTAATTTAACCAAACATTTTTCAGTTTTCAATGTCCAATAGTAAATATACCACCCCTTCCGTTTATCCTTCTTTCGAATAAAAGATACAAGCCCATCCGCGGAAAGTTTATATAAAATATTTCTAACCTGATTTATTGTTAATTCCATTTTTTTAGCAATCAAAAATTCATTAACATCTTTTTTTCCAAATAAAATATCAACTATCCGTCCTGTATCAAGACCAGCCATTTCCTCGACGAGATCATGTAGAAGTTTAACTTGCATAGCTCATCAAAATTATTTTCGTTTATATACCTTTCTTTCCATCCTGTTGTAATTATAAAGTTACTATAAACCTATAAAAAAGAAATTCGCTCAAAAACAGTATGGGATGGTTTGAAAAAAAAGAAGAGGTGCCTGATATTGCTCCCTCGTCGATATTGCCTGAGCTCCCTAAAAGAGAAGGGGAAGTTGTAAAACAAAATCTTCCTGAGCTTCGGAAAAAGGAAGTAGAGACAGAGCAAAAAGATTTGCCTGAACTTCCTTCGTTTCCAAATAATCCTATAAATAATAATCTTAATCAAGAGATGGTGAAATCTGCAGTGACAGATAATCTGTCTCCTGGGGAAGAGGAAGTGATTGTGGAAGCCCCAAAGGATTTTCACATTACAGAAGAGGTACCTGGAGGATCGATTCCTCCAATACCTTCTGTAGCAAGTCCTATATCCAAACTGCCACAAATTCCTCCAGCTCCACAAAAAAGGACATTAGAATTAAATGCCATAAAAGAAGATAAACCAATCACAAAATCAGTTGAACCAATTTACATAAGAATTGATAAGTTCCAATCTGCTCAGAAAAATTTCGAACAAATAAAGGATAAGATTAATGAAATTGAATCACTTCTTCAAAAAGTAAAAAACGTAAAGTCCCAAGAGGAAACCGAACTAAACGGATGGACTGAAGACATTGAAAAAATCAAGGCACGATTAGCTGAAGTGGATTCAGAAATTTTTAATCAACTTTGACTATGGCTTCTGAAGAAGAACTTTTTATTTCTGTAAATTTAGATTCTTATCGAACAAATAAACTCAATATCTTAACCAACCAGGCAGATTTACTTAGTACTCTTAAACGACTCCAAAATCTTAAAGTTATGGCAAGACGAAAAAATGATTTAAAGAAAAAAATTTTTCGACGATTGATAACAATTAAAAATAGTATAGCGACAATTCAAAAAGAAATTCCGACACCTCATATTCCTAAAAATGTTAAACAGCTAGGAGAAGAAATCGAAGAACCTAAGGAAGTTCAAGAACAGGTATCAAGAAGGATAGAAATTGAAGATGAATTGGTGACAATCCAAGAAAAGTTGCGAGAGCTTAATGGCTAAATTTAAAAGCTAGTAATTCTAAATTCTAATATGAACAGAAAACAACTAATAAAAAAATATATTGACTTCTTCAAGTCGAAAGACCACAAAGAAATCCAGAACTCATCCTTAATTCCAGAAAACGACCCAACAGTTTTATTCACAACTGCGGGGATGCATCCACTAGTCCCATTCCTCCTCGGAGAAAAACATCCACAAGGAAAAATATTAGTCAACGTCCAACGATGTATAAGAACAGGAGACATCGACGAAGTCGGCGATACATGTCATCATACTTTTTTTGAAATGCTTGGAAATTGGAGTTTAGGAGATTACTTTAAGAAGGAGGCAATAGAAATGAGTTTTGAATTCTTAACAAAAATTCTAAAATTACCAAAAGAAAAATTATCAGTAACAGTTTTCAAAGGAGACGGCAACGCACCAAAGGATGAAGAGTCAGCAGAAATCTGGAAATCATTAGGCATAGACAAAATAAAATTCCTAGGAAAAAAAGACAACTGGTGGGGACCCGCAGGAGCAACAGGACCATGCGGACCCGACACAGAAATTTTCGTAAACGATGTAGAAATATGGAACGACGTCCTAATGCAATATAACAAAGACAAAGACGGAAAATACTTAGAAGCAAAACAAAAAAACATCGACACGGGAATGGGTGTCGAAAGAACAATCGCAATCTTAAATAATTTGGAGGACAATTATTTAACAGAAATCTGGAAACCATTAATCACATCAATAGAAAAACTTTCCAATAAAAAATACGAAGACAACCAAAAAGAAATGCGAATCATAGCCGACCACATCAAAGCCGCAACTTTCATAATCGCCGACGGAATAACACCATCAAACTCTGAACAAGGATACGTCCTAAGAAGACTAATTCGAAGAGCAATAAGATACTCAAAAAAACTAGGCATCCCACAAGAAGCAGATTTAACAACACCCCTAGTAAAAGAAATCCTAAAAATCTACGACGACTACGACATCCTAAAAAACAACAAACAAAAAATAATCGACGAGCTCAACAAAGAAGAAGACAAATTCGAAAAGACTTTAGAAAAAGGATTAAGAGAATTTGAAAAAATGTCCAAGGACAAAAAAATCTCAGCCAAACAATCCTTCCTACTTTTCCAATCATACGGCTTCCCAATAGAAATAACAAAAGAGCTAGCCGATGAAAAAGGAATCAAAGTCGACACCAAAGCTTTCCAAAAAGAATTAGCATCTCACCAAAAATTATCCCGAACAGCCTCGGCAGGAAAATTCAAATCAGGACTAGCTGATAATTCCGAAGCAACGAAAAAATTACACACTGCCGCACATCTCCTAAACGAATCACTAAGAATCGTCCTAGAAAAACCAGACCTTCACCAAAGAGGCTCAAACATCACATCAGAAAGACTAAGATTCGATTTCACATTCGAAAGAAAACTAACTCCAGAAGAAATCAAACAAGTCGAAGATTTAGTCAACAAAAAAATACAAGAAAAAATCCCTATAGAAATGCAAGAAACATCTCCAGAAAAAGCAAAAGCCTCAGGAGCAAAAGGAATCTTCGATTCAAAATATGGAAACAAAGTAAAAGTCTATTCAATCGGAGACTTCTCAAAAGAAATATGCGCAGGACCCCATGTCGACAACACATCCGAACTCGGAACATTCAAAATCACAAAAGAACAATCATCCTCCTCGGGCGTCCGACGAATTAAAGCAGTGTTAGAATAATCTATTTTCTAACAAGTTCCATATCAGCCATATCACTTTCATTAAACTCAACCCAATATTTCTGTCCAGACATCGGCGATGCCAAGATTATCTCATTATCAGAATCTCGCCCATCCGCAATACTATTATAATTATACATAGTATGAAATTTACCAAACCCAGAATGCACAAAAGTTCCTGCGAAATTAAAATCCCTCCATCTTTTAGGCATCTCACCATTAATATGCACGACTTCTCCCCTAGTCCGCCTTTCCATATATTCATCAATCTTAATCAACCCTCTCTCTTCTGGAGATACATTTTGAAAAATGGGCTCAGAAGAAATCCTTTCTATTATAGGAGCATCTCTTTCATCAAAATGTCTTATCCCAGGATGTTCTCTATTCCTAGCAACAACTACTTCTTTATAACTACAATTACCATGACGAGCGACATAGGTTCCAACAACTTCAAAAGTCCCAGCACCATATCTATTTTGCCCATGAATCATCTTAAACACAGCTCCCTCATTATGCATAATTTTCCACTCATCATCCCATCTCTTCTCCTGCTCCCTCAATTCACCACGAGCATATTCGATCATTTTCTCCTCGTTCGCAATCCCAGTTTTCTCGCCAAGCACCTTATATGCCAGATCCCTTTGTTTTTCATATGCAGAAACCGAAGAAGCTATAGTCTCATTAGTTTCTCTCCCATGAACAACATCATGTCCCAGCCTCCAGAGTTCCCCCTCAGTACCATTAATAACATTAACCAAATCAAGATTATTCATACCCCTCGCTTGTTTTTCAGTTAGCATCCAAACTAGAATATTTTTCTGTTTATAAAAATCTATATACTACAAAACTCACTTCTTCTTCAATCTTCTCTTAATATTATCTAGGTCCTTCAATATATGTTCAATTCCTCGCTCTGCCTTCCGATTAACCCTATAATCGTATTCGGCCTTTATTCTATCTTTTTGCGATTGCCGATTCTGACTCATCAGGATAACTGGAGCCTGTAGTGCCGCAACGCAAGATAAAACTAAATTCAAAAGAATAAAAGGGTAAGGGTCCCATCGGTTAACCCACATGTAAATATTTGCCATCATCCATAATCCTAGAAGAATAAGAAAACTCAAAATAAAGGTCCAACTTCCAGCCCACTTCGCTAATTTGTCTGCAGCACTTTGCCCAAAAGTTTGTGGATGGATAAGATTTTTCAAAATACCATCTTTATTTTTTGACAACCCGTGATTCTCCCCATTCTTTTTTTGCATATTATTTATTGGCGAAATCCCTTTATATATTTAGCGACCATTAAGTTTCTTTTCAGAATCAATATACAAATTCCAATGTCTAATAATTTCTTGCTTAGACTTTTTTTCAGAATAAACTTTCGCAAAAACTTCTGCAAATCCATTAACAACCCACATTGTTCCAGCCTCTTCAAATTCAATATCCTGATTTTCTTTTTCTCCAAGAATATACTTATAATCTGCGATGCATCTTAGCTGTTCAATCTGTCTACGATTGTACAATTTAGCTGCAATCTGTTTTCGAATACAATTAATATCGCACCCATCACTAATGTCTTCAAGAGCTCCCTGCCCGATTACATGTCCTTTTGATTCAGAAGCATCGATAGATTCAATTCTATCTGAGGGAAACAACTCTTTTAATAAACAATATTCTGTCCCTGAATCTTCACAATGATAATCTCCCATGTTACTCTAAATAGATAGCCGCCATCCCAGGCTTCGCCTTCTTCGCCCTACCCTCAGGGTCATATTTCCCAGAATCATTAACAGCAAAAACCGCTACGACTTTTTCAATTTTCTTAGAAATTTTTTCAACATCAATCTTGTTCAATTCAAAAGGCATCACATAAATAAATATTTTCTTAGTCTCCGGTTTTAATATAGTTTTAATTCTATCAATTATTTTTTCGTTCAAATCAGAAATCTGTTCTTTTTCCTTAATCTTTTTTTTATCTGTTTTAGGCCATTTACTTGTTGAGATAAAATCCTTATTACCTAATTTAGCCCAGAGTTCTTCAGTGATATGGGGACAAATCGGACTAATTAACTTCAAAAATTTCTCTAAAGTATCTTTCGAAACTTTCTCTTTTTCAATCAAATCAAATAACTCCCTAATTTCAATCGTTGCCTTTCGATATATAAAATTCTCGTAATAATTTGAAACATTTTTAATAGTTTTATTTAATTTTGATAAAACTTCTTTAGAATCCTTGCTCGATTTGAAATCTCTAAAATATGCAACAATTCTTTTGATAAATCGGGAACTTCCTTGGATGCCTTTCTCCGACCAATCAAATCCTTTATCCGGTGCAGCAACGGAAACCAAGAAAAGCCGAGTGGTATCCACACCATATTTCGCCATCGTCTCAAGCGGCTCAACAAAATTCCCCTTCGACTTACTCATCTTCTCACCCTTCTCATTATTAATCATCCCTTGATGGAACAACCGAACCGCAGGCTCATCAAAATTAACCAATCCTAAATCTCGCAAAAACTTAACATAAAATCTCGAATAAATCAAATGCATACAAGCGTGTTCGGCTCCTCCAATATAACTGTCAATAGGACACCAATAATTAACTTTCTTCATATCAAAAATCTTATTATTATTCTTCGAATCACAGAATCTCATAAAATACCAAGATGAATTTACAAAAGTATCCATTGTATCACTTTCCCGACGACCCTCCCCACCGCACTTCGGACACCTAACATTCAACCACTTCTCATTAGTCTCCAACGGATTACCCTTGCCAAACTTAATATCCTTTGGCAATTCAACCGGCAAATCCTTCTCAGGCACAGGCACAGCTCCACACTTTTCACAATGAATAATCGGAATCGGCGTCCCCCAATATCTCTGCCGAGAAATTCCCCAATCACGAAGCTTAAAATTCACAACTCTTCGTCCATTTTTATTTTTAATTAACCAATCAGTAATTTTCTCAATCGCTTCCTTACTTTTCAGCCCATCAAATTTCCCACTCTTAGTCAAAACCCCATACCCTGTAAAAGCTCTTTGCGCTTTATTCGGATTACTAGACTTCCCACCCTCAGGCAAGATAGTCTCAACAAGATTAATCTTATACTTATGAGCAAACTCCAAATCCCTCTGGTCATGAGCATCAGCCATCACCATCCCACCCCCATAATCAGCAATAACAAAATTAGCAGCCCAAATTGGTATCTTCTCATTCGTCGTAGGATTAACCGCATAGCTCCCAGTAAAAACTCCTTCCTTCTCCAAATCCCCAACATCCTTCTCGCTAACCGACTTCACCTTCTTCAAAAACTTATCAACCTCTTTCCTCTGCTTATCAGTAACCAATGAATCCAACTTAGGATGCTGAGCCGCCACAACCATAAATGTAACTCCAAAAATCGTATCAGGACGAGTCGTAAAAATCGGCCACACATTTACAGCCTCATCTAGTAATTCAGGAAACTCATGCGTCCCCATTCCATTAAAAGTAAAATGTCCTTTATCTTTGAGTTCAACCACTCTAGCACCAAGTCCTTTTGTGAATATCTTTACACTCTTCTTGCCGTCAGGCTCTTCATTATTTGACGTAAATATAACTATCTCTTCAACACGCTCTTTAATATCGTCATCTATTTCAAACCCATAAAAATCCTTATCACTTCCATCTTCTTTATGAGCAATTTTCCACGGAGCAACTAAAATAAGTTTCTTTATCTTCCGTTTAGTATCTCCTAACCACCTCACCAAAAAAGCACTACCACAACTATGACCAATCAAAACACTATTTTCATTAACACCTATCTTATCAAATTCATCCTTCCACTTAGAATAATCAGCATTCCATGGCTCAGGCATCATAGGAATAGAAGTCTCAATATTTCTTTTTACCAATTCATCATTAAGCCACAACCTCCAATGTTTCTCATAAGTTCTCTTCTTAGGATCCCTCGGCTCGTTACTATCAGGACACCCATGCACAATCACAACATTACTAACAGCATCCCCAACCAAAAAATCAATCTCAGTCCCATGCGATTTCCCAATCCAATTCCTCTGCATCGCCTTCGTCTTATCCGGCCAATCCAATTTCTCAATTCCCTCATACAACTCATCCGCATAATCAGTAATCTTCAAAAACCACTGCTTCAAGTGCTTAATTTCAACAGGACTATCACACCTATCACACATCCCCGTCTGCGCCTGCTCATTCGCCAAAACTGTCTTGCAACTCGGACACCAATTAACCGCACTCGTCTTCTGATAAGCCAACCCCTTCTCAAACATCTTCAAAAAAATCCATTGGTCCCATTTATAATAAGAAGAGTCAGCAGTATTAACCAGCCTCGACCAATCATAACTCAACCCAAGTCCCTTCTGTTGTTTCATAAAATTCGGAATCGACTTCTTTGTATAATCCGTAGGATGCGTCCCATCCTTAATCGCCGCATTCTCAGCAGGCAACCCAAGCGAATCATATCCAACAGGGTGCAAAACATTAAACCCCTCCATCATTTTAAACCGCGTCAAAATATCCCCTATCACAAAATTAAAAGCATGTCCCATATGCAATCCCGTCCCCGAAGGATACGCAAACATCTCTAAAACATAATACGGATTCTTACCTTTATCATCAACCTCAAAAACCTCCCCATCAGCCCACTTCTTCTGCCACTTCTTCTCAATCTTCGCAAAATCAAACTCTACCATGCAACTACCTGTTTCCAATCTTTAAAAGATTTCCTCCACTATCATAATAAGTCGGCGCCCCAACAACATCCTCATTCCCAATTCTCATCTTCAAAAATTCCATCGACACCGCACCATCCGGAATATCCCACCGACTCAAAACAATCCCAGACGCATCACCGTTCCTCTTAAGAAAATAAACAAACCCATCCCGCAATTCATACTGAACAACCTCACCATTCGTCCTCCTCGGTAAACCAAACCTTTTTTCATAGACAGCAGTCTCACGAGATAAATATTTTACAACCATTTTAAAATTAAACGGTCGCACTTATAAGAGTACGACAGTCAAGACTAACACTAATACTAGAACCAAATTCTGTGTTAATCCTTTCATGATAATTCTAAGATATTTAACTTTAAAAATCCTTTGCCATTAAATTTTTAAACCAAAACAATCAATTAATATTAAGCTCTCGTAGTCTAAAGTAACGGCATAGCCGTTTCGAGAAGACAACGAAGCTAAGACGCTCTCGTAGTCTAGTGGCCAAGGATGCCGCCCTCTCAAGAGGTGGGAAGTTTCATTCGATGAGATAGTAAACTTCAGGTTCGCTTGAACCACTACCAATAATCTCTAACGAGATTTCATTGGAGAACGGCGGTGACCCGGGTTCAAATCCCGGCGGGAGCATTTATTTAAAAAAATATATCATTTAGTAAAGTTTAAATATATCTTTTAATTATGTTAAATATGGCAGATAAACAAATAGGTAAGGTGTCTAACTATTTTGCCCATATCAAGGTTGCGGCTATTAAGCTGACGACAGGCCTTAAAAAAGGAGACAAGATTCGGATTGTTGGAGGAGAGATAGATGCTAAGGAGACTGTGAAAAGCATGCAACTCCAACATGATAAGGTTGAGAAAGCCAAGAAAGGTGATGAAATAGGCATCAAGATTAAGGCAAAGGTTCGGAAAGGTTATAAGGTTTTTAAGGTGAAATAGATTTTGATTGAATCTAATTAATAATCTTTTTCATGTTAGAAGAATAAAATTTTTTCCACAATAACTTAGAACTCCCCAATAATCTCTAAAATCTTAGCCCCATACTCAATCAACTTCCCAGGACCAATCCCATTCACCCTCGACAATTCCTCCGCATCCTTCGGCATCTTACGAGCAATATCATCAATAGTCTTATTAGTTAAAACGACAAAAGCAGAAACACCCTTCTCCTCACTAACCGCCAGCCGCCAACTCTTCAATTCCTCCACAACATTCTCATCAACAATCTCCGTCGACGTATCCATCGTCTGCTGAACAACAGGCACCCCAACAATCCTCATCATCTTATCATTAATAAAATAAGTCGGCTTCTTCCCAGAATAAGTTAAATATAAAATTTCTTTTGCTCGCGAAATAGCGACGTAGAACAATCGCTTTTCTTCTTCAAGTTTATCATAGTCATTAGTTTTAATCATTTCAATTGCTGGATGGTCCGAAGCTTTGCATGGGAAGTTCTGCTCATTGCATCCAATCACAAAAACCTTTTTCGCTTCAAGACCTTTAATCGCATGAACCGTCGCTAAAGTCACATCCCCTTTCGCAATCGCCTTAGGATTCTTGACTTCGTCAGTTTTTACAACATGTGGAATTTTTTTCCTCTTCAAAATTTGCGACAACTCCATCAACTGCCGATTCGTCCGAGCTAAAACAAAAATTTCATCCTTAGGAATATCTGATTCCAAAATTTTTCTGACCACAAAATTTCTTTCATCACTCTCAGAACTAAAATCTTTAATTTTTATTTTAGCTTTAAACTCGTGATGTCCTTTTAAATCTGGGAGCCCCATATCTGAAATGGAATGATTCATAAATTCAACAATTTTTTTCGCACTTCGATAATTCTTCGTTAAATGAATAACTTCAGATTCTCCATGGTCTTTTTCAAAATCTAAAATATAATTTATATCTGAACCTCTCCAACCAAAAATCGCTTGTCGCGGATCCCCGACCGCAAAAACATTTTCCGACTTTAATAAACTCAACAATTCAATCTGCGTAGCATTAACATCTTGATATTCATCAATTAAAATATGCTCGAAGAGAGGAATTTTATTATTATTTTCTTTCAAGAATTTTGTCGCGTCAATTAATTGATCTGTATAATCCCTAAGACCTTGCGTCATCATGTGTTCCTTAAGATACTTAGTAATATTGTAAATTCTCCGAGCATTATGTTTATTTTCCTCCTCGGCATCCTCAGAAAAATCGTATTCCTTCTCGTCAGTCACCTTAAAATAATCCATTACTGAAAAACAATCGTTCATAAAAGAATTAGCAAGTTGATTAGAAGTTTTAAACTTCCGTTGCTGAGATGTGAAATAACCTTGCAAGGCATCTTCCATATCAATTCCCAACATCCCCAAAGCCATATTCATCGCAAGAATTTTGTCACTATAACTCTGCACCCTCATCGGAACTCCATAAATCTCAGCCTCGTGCTTCTTTAAAATTCCCTCGCAAAAAGAATTAAATGTGTGCACATTAACTCTCTGAACATTCAATTCATCAAGACGTTTTTCCATTTCCTGTCGAGCTTTCCTAGTAAATGTTATGGCCAAAATTTTGTCCGCAGGGACACTTTTATATTTTACAAGAAATTCAATTCTCTTCGTTAAAACTTCTGTCTTCCCCGAACCCGCCCCAGCGACACAGAGAATTTTATTCGCTTCCGAAATGATTGCTTTCTTTTGCTCGTCGTTATATCCATTTAGAAAACTATCAAGTGCCTTAAATTTTATCCTGTCATCTTCTGTCACTTCAGTTTTCTTAAATTCAATTTTGTTTTTCAATTGTTTTTCCAAAAGAGTAGGATTATTAATCTCAGTTTTTCCTTTTATTGTTAATTTTAAAACTTTAATAAAACGATTGTAATCTGAAGTCGAAAGTTCAATCATCCCGTTCGCAACTAACTTATCAATCTCTTGATAAATTTTATCCTTGCTCCAATTTAAAGTATTGAAAGTGTAAAGTTCATCAAGTTTATTTTTTATTACAGATTTATTTTTATAATTCCCTTGTAAGAAATCCACTAACAAGTTTTTACCTACCTGAAACGGCAATTCCATCAGAGCTTTAAGAATTTTAGTATAATCCAAATTTTTATCTTCAATTGCCTCTTCCATTAAAGAAATATTCAGAGAGAGTTTTTAAATTTTTATGCGGTGTCTACAGTCATTTGGATAATATTGTTTTCCTCATCCAGCTCTTCGACAATCGATTCATAATCTATGACAAAATCGATGGTGCTAATACTTCTAGAAAATAATCTTTGATTTGTGGCACGAAGCGTTCTCCCGAAACCAATTCCAATTCCCTCGAGAGGGATAGTATTTATAATCTCTCCGCTAGAAAGTAGAGTCAAACTTATATTCTTAATCGCTAGTAATCCTTCATTCAAAACAGTGATATTAAAATCGAGATACTTGCCCCGTTTCACTGCGGTGAGTTCTGAAATCCGCGCATCGGGTAATGGTTTTATCGAATAGAGTTCATTAATTAAATCAACCATGTCTTGGGTAATTTTCTGGTCACATCTTGAAATATTGTACATCAAACTTTTGGGGTTATCAATGTGGTCAAAACCAAACACATGTAAAAGTTCATGGATTTCTACGATCGGTCTTTCACACCGAGGGTCTTCATACAAAAAAATTTTTCCTTTGTGGATTGTTTTAAAATTGGATGTATTTGTGATATTTACTGGACCGCCTTCTCCCGCAGCAAAAAGATTATCTCCCAATTCTATAAAATCGTCAGAGCATCCAACTGAAATATCTGCGCTGTTGTCTCCAACTTCGTAGAATGAAATTATCGCCATCTTCTCATGAAAAATTTGGAAAGCTTTTCGCATTGAGGTAGCCCTTATATTTGAACAAGAATCTTTAATAAAAAAAGAAATATTATTATGATTAAATCTCAGCCTCTCAGAAAAAACCGGTGTCGCGCCATAATTAATAATTTGAATAGGTTCAGAATCTTTAATGTCAGAAGTTAACTCCACAGGATCTTGAGGTAATTCATCATACAACCATACTATTAAAAATATCAAAGCCGATAGTACTATTAAGAGTACTAACATCACCGTCAATAATTTTCCCATTTATCTTCTTAAGATTACTCGCCTATTTATTTGTTTTCATAATCTTTATATACTCAATAAGTTTAGTCTCTTTATGAAAAATTTGATATTGAGTTTAGTTTTTGGAATTATGTTGATTGGGATGATGGGTTTTGTCGTTGCTGAAACAACTTGTGAAGATTCAGACGGATTAGATTATTCTTCCGCTGGAGAGACTGTTGTTATAATGAATGGTTCAGGAACCCTAACTGTTTCAGATGGATGTTTATCAGATATAACTTCTCTTCTCGAGAGCGATACAAGTGGAATAGTACAAACGCTCGTGGATAATATGGTCGCCGAAGGTTTAATAACAAATGACATGATAACAAACGATAATATTCTATTAGAGGGTCAGTGCCCTTCTCCACTCCCAGCAGATCTTAACAGCCCACTTTTATTCAACATTGCATATGAATGCCCAAATGGATGTAGTGAAGGAGCTTGTGTTGAAGAAACTCCAGAATTAATTGAACCAACTTGCACAGAATCTGATAGTGTTGTTGGAGGTTATTTTACTAAGGGGGTTACAAGTTGGAAAACTGCTGAGGGAATTACGGGTTCTGCAGAAGATTATTGTTCTGGATTAAATTATTTAGTAGAATCATATTGCGAAGGTAATGAATTTAAACAAAGAGAATATGAATGTGAATTTGGATGTGAAGATGGAGCTTGTGTTGCTGAAGTTGAGGATGAAACAGAAAATGAAACAAATGATGATAACGGAAATGGCTTGGGACAAACAATCCGAAACAGGGTAAAAGCTGGAGTTTATACAAATGCGGCAGGCGATCAAATCAGAGTTAGAGAATTAGCTCAAAATAGATTAAGATTACAAGTAGGAAACGGCTCGGTAGATTGTGATTGCGACCAGTTAAATTTAACTCAAGAACAAGTTCAGAACAAAACAAAATTTAAAGTAATGTTGAGTAATGGAAGAAACGCTGAAGTAAAAATTATGCCCAACGTCGCTTCGGCAACAGCATTAACAAGATTAAGATTAAAGGTTTGCAATGAATCAAGAAATTGTTTTATTAAACTTAAAGAAGTTGGACAAGGAGAAAAAGCTAGATTAGTTTACGAAGCTCGAGCAAGAAAAACATTTAGAATATTTGGGTTCATTAAGAATCGTGCAGAAGTGCGAACACAAATCGATGCCGAGACTGGTGAGGAAGTAGAAACAAAGAGACCTTGGTGGGCTTGGATGGCTTCTGAGAGAGAAGAATAATTTTTTATATTGTATATTCAAATACTTTGTCGTATGGGATGAACCATGAAACGGTATTTTTGATTGATGCCTTTTCCATTATTTTTCTAAATAATCTGATTGAATTTCCGTGAGCCGAAATCGCGACATTAACTTTATTCTTCTTCATGAACTTTTTCAAATCCTTAATGAATGATTTGACTCTTTTCTCAACATCTGCAAAACACTCACCTTTTGGTGGACGGTCTTTTGTATAATATCCTCGATGCCATATATCATATTGTGCTTGGCCATATTTTTTCACAATAGTCGAGTGCAGTTTCCCTGACAAGGTTCCATAACTTCTCTCAATCATCCTGTCGTCTTGGATTATCAGTTTACATTCAGGATGGAACTTTAAAACAGGCCTCAAGGTATCTTTGGACCGAGACAATCTAGTATGAATTGCAACTTGGAATTTTTTGTTCTTAAGTTTTTTAGTAATAGTTTGCGCATGTTTTTTGCCTTCAGAAGTCAGTTTGGCATCTTGAAACCCTGTAAATCTCCCATCACGATTATAAGTTGTTTGGCCGTGTCTAAATAGATAAACTTTGTATTTCCCTCTTTTCATAATTAGGTGAGGTTTTGTTGCTATAAAAACATTTTTATAAGATGAACGCCTTGATAGATTATGTTGATTAAATGGATTATAATCGGGGTGTTTGTGCTTGTAGGGTTTTGGTATCTGAAGATGGAACATCATAGCCGAAAAATAAAAGCGATAGTCCTTGTGGTAATTGTAGCTCTTCTTTATTTCTCTATGATTGGGATTTTTTCTTCTGAAAAAGTAAATTTGACTTCTCCGAGTGGGATAGTTAATGGGGTGTATGTTTACTTTGGCTGGATGGGACAGACAGCAAGTCATCTGTGGGATATCGGAACAGATACTGTCCGTACCGTCGGAAACGCAATAAAAATTGGCGACTCTGATGATGAGGACACTCAAAGAAAAAGATTAATGAATTGGGAAGAGGATTAAGCCTGGCACGGGGATCAAACCCGCGACCTCCGCATTACCAATGCGACGCTCTGTCAACTGAGCTAACCAGGCATGGTATTTTCTTGTGGCTTAAATTTATAAATGCTTTCTTGATGGATTAAACATGGAAAATGAAGATTTTGATTTTGAATTGGCATACAATGAATTGAAAGGGAAGCACGACTTGCCTGAATTCAAAAAATTGGCTGAAGATTTTGATATTGAGAAAGTTGCGGATAAGGAGTCGATTTTTTTGGTAAGGGAGATTCGTAGGGTTATTAATGATAAGCTTTCGGCGTACATGCACTTATTTGAAACGCTAATCAATCCATCGGCACCGCCAATGTTTATCTTTTCGGTTTTGCGGGGAATCAAAGAAGAGGATAAGGAATCTATTAGGGAAATTTATAAGAAACTTTCGAAGTCACAAATCGAAGTTATGAAACTTGATACTATTTATAGCGAGGCTGGAGAGGTTGCTTTTATTAAGGATGTGTTTGCGGATTGGCAGGATTTAAAAAAGAGAATTTATAAGATTATTGAAAATTTAGATGAGAATATTGAAAAGGATGATACCTCCAGAAGCCGGGGATATTTTGGTTAAAATAACCAATCTAAATCAATCTCTATTGCGACAGTCGGCATCTTGATTTTCCAATTCTTTAAAACTCTCGGAGCAATTTCTCCAATAACTCCTACTTCATTTCTATTGACAATGACTTTTCCACATCGACCAATGATATAATTAGAATCGTCAACATTTTCGATAGAATACTCAACTCCTAACATCTTGAACAGATAATCAACAACCTGTTTTAACTCGGTGAAATTCATTTTCTCATCAACCATCGCAATCGCTAATCTTTCAGTTTCCTTAACTCCGGTCTCAGATTCTGCAGAATCATCTCGTGAGAAAACTCGGCCCATCTCAAAAATCTTTTGAGGATAACCTGCGTCGGAGTTTTGTGAGAGGATTTGCAGAAGGTTTGTCAACATATCTATCCGAAGAACATCCCGCTCAGTCTTCGAATCCTCAACCTCAATAAAATCATTATAATCAAAATGCATTTTTTTAATATCTCTCTTGGTCGTTAGATGGAATGAAGAAGTTTCTAAAAGTCCAAGTCCCGCGAGAATATTTCCGATAATCTGTTTCTTCTTTCCAACTGGGTCTTCAAAAGCAATTGTAGAAATCTCTGGAATCTCGGGTTCAAAATTTTCATAACCATAAGCAATTGCGATTTCTTCTGTCAAATCAATCCAATGTAGGATGTCTGTTCGGTAGGCAGGAATCAATGCAATGGACTGTCCTTTCCGATTTTCATAATCAATCCCCATTCTCGCTAAATAATTCTTAACATCTTTCTCAACCAATTTAATTCCAAGAGTTTTTTCAATATCCTCAATCTTAAAATTCATTTCCTCAACAGACATATCAGGTGAAACAAAATTCTTATTCTTAGAATTTTTAATCTCCATAGCAAAAATTTTTCCTCCCATCTCAGACAATGCAGCAATAATAATATTTAGACATTTTTTAAGATAGACCAAATTATGCCCCGAACACTCGATAAAAATCTCTTTAGTCTTTTCATCAATTCGCCCGGTCTTCTCCGAATTAATAATTGGAGGCATACTCAAAACTTCATCATTAGCGTCGACAAAAATAGGAAACACTTCGGCATCTTCTAATAGATGACCATATTCTCTTCCGGCAGGATGTCCTCGAAGAATCTGCCTTCCAGTCATTTCCTTCTGTGTCTCAAGGGGTAGAAATTTTATCTCCTCTGGCTTCTTAGCCATAAATCTAATCGGTAGAGCAATCTTATCAAGAGGATAAACTCCAATCGCAAGTTTCTTCCTTTTCCGACCAATAGAATTATGCAACTTCTCTTGAATATCAACAATCTCTATAATCTTCTCATCGTTAAATTTTAATCCCTTAACAATCGCACAAACAGTATGAGGTCTAACAGCTTTAACCGATTTATCAATAATCACTGTATAATCTTTTTCTGGTTTATTTATTTTGAAACTAGTAATTTTTCCTTTTCCATTAAATTGATTAACTGCCCGAGCAAAATTTCCAAGAGATAATAAATCTGGTCGATTAGGAAAAACTTCAACGGACAACTCTTCATCAGTAACTTCTTCAATCGGGGTTCCCATTTCGGTAATCTTGTCTTCCAGCTCCGGCGTAATTTTTCCAACTTTCTTTTCCAATTCTTTTTTGTTAAGTGTTAGTATTGTCATCAGTCTTTCCTCCAGAACTTCATCTCTCGAAGTTTATTTATATCGTTCTTGTAAACATCTCGTAAATCATTTATCTTAAAAAATTCTGTGATAATTCTATCAAATCCTTGCCCCCATGCAAGAACTGGAATATGCTTTCCGAACATAGGGATTGTAACCTCTGGCCTAAACATTCCTGCTCCGCCAAGTTCAACCCATTTTTTATGTACTGGATGGAATACATCAATTTCTAAACTCGGTTCAGTATAGGCAAAATATGCAGGTCTAATTCTAATTTTTTCGTAACCCATTTTTTTGTAAAATTGAATAAGATATCCGAGTAATTGTCGGAAGTTCGCATTTTCATCGACGACAATTCCTTCAGTTTGATTGAATTCAAATCCATGTGACCAATCCACAGTTTCATTTCTAAAACATTTTCCAAGAGCGAAATATTTTGCAGGAAATTCTTTTGTATCTCGAAGTTCTCTAAGTTTCCTTGCGGAGAGGGAAGTCGTGTGTGTTCTCATTAAAACTTTTTTTGCGTCTTCTTCATTCCATTCATATTGCCACCCCTTACTTCCATCAATTCCGCCTTCATGCGCTTGTTGTGTCTTAAATAAAATACAATCTTCCTTTTTCTTGCATCGCTCAGGCAACTTGCCTTTCATTCCTTTCAAATAAAATGTATCTTGCATATCCCTAACGGGATGGTCTTGCGCAGTAAACAATGTATCAAAAACCCAGAAGCCAGTCTCAACATTATTCCCTGTCATTTCCTTGAAACCCATCTCTAACCAAATTGATTTTGCGTAATCAATCGCCTGATTTGTAAAGTGTCTCTTCCCCCCATAAAGTCGTGGAACTGGCGACGATAAATCGTACCTTCTAAACTTTTTTCCCTTCCAACTATTTTGTTTCAACATCTTTGGAGTTAATTGCTCAATTAAATTATCATCAAGATTCATTCCTGATATTTTTTTCCCGAGTTTTGTTAGTTTTACTTCTGTTGTTTTTTGTTCTTCAATTTCTACTATATCTTTTCTGGATTTCAGGTTTACCAAAGCTAATTTATCCAAATCCTCGACGGTGTCCAAACTCATCGGCAACTTTTCCATAAACAATTCCTCAATCATTTTATTTGTTACTTCTCCAGGTTTTGCATTAAGAATCAACTTCCCTTTACTAATTTCCACAAGTGCCTTCTTCTTCAATGTCCCAAGTGCAATCTTCGCTTCGTTATCATTCAATCCACAAACATTTTTTATCTCGCTAATAAGAATCGATTTTTTTTCTACAAGTTTATTCAAAAGTGTTCTCTCTGGAAGTTCCTTTTTCAAATAATTAATTCCTAAAATTCCTAATATAACAACTTTCTTTTCAGAACTTTCAGTCTCGACTAAACTTTTATTTTTCAGAAATCCGACTGCTCTAAGTGCAGTAGTTTTGTCCTGAACAGCCTCTTTTACGATTTTGTCTATGTCTGTAAAATCTTCTTTTAACATTGGAAGAAGATCTCTTTCAATAGGAGACAAAGACTCAATGAGTAATTTTTCATCCATATAAATTTATAGAATTGAACTTTTTAAGGTTTAGTAAAGAATCTTGTGGATATCACCCAACCGTTTGAGATGTTTTCTTTTCATTTTCTTCAAATCATAATCTTTTGAATGAATTATTTTTGCCATTTCTTCTCCTGCAAGAACTTTCGGTGTGATAACATAATCTGCACCAGCTTTGTATAATTTCTTCGTTTCGCTAATTCTACTCCCAGTAACAATAACTTTTGCATGAGGATTAAGCCTTTTTATAACTCTCAAAATGTGGACATTTTCATCGTAATTTGGAACAGTCGATATTACAATCTTAAGTTTTTTCATATCAAACTTTCTTAAAATCTCTGGACTATAAACATCTCCATAAATACAGGATATTTTCTTTTTGATCAAGGCACTAATTATCTCAGGATTGTAATCGATGACCATTAACTTATCTTTCTTTTCCATAAGATCTTTTAATATAACTGCCCCGACTCGATGAGCACCGACGAGAAGAATTTCCTTATTTTTTTTGTTTTCGTATTCTAAATTTTCTCCTATAGGTAAAAACTTCAAAGCCTGGAGGGGATATCTAAAAAGACGATATAAAAATTCCTTATGGTCAATGAAATAAGGTGTGACTGCCATTGAAATAATTGTGGCTAGGATGACTGTGGAAGCAATCGGAGCATCAATGACTCCTGCGTTCTTTCCAAGAATCAAAATGATCAAAGAGAATTCTGAAAGTTGTGCAAGCGAAACTGAAGTGAGGAAACTCGTTTTGGGACGGTAGCCGGTAATCCTTAAAAGAATCAATGTAATTATAGGTTTTATTATGAAAGCTCCAAAAAGAAGTGCCCAGAAAAGAGTCATCCTTTGTCCAATACCATTGAAGACTATTTGCATTCCCAATGCTACAAAGAACAGAATTGCAAAGAAGTCTCGTAGTGGAGAAATTCTAGATTCCAATTCCGTTTTAAACGGCGAGTTCGCTAGCGAAACTCCTGCAATAAATGCTCCGATAATAATTGATATCCCTGCTAACGAGGATAGAATTATAAATAAGAATAAAACTGCCAATGAAGACAAGAATAAAAGTTCAGTCGATCTCGCTGCAAAATTAAAACATCGATTCAAAACAAATTTATTTAATAACATTGCAAAAATAACAATACCTAGAAGTTTTACAAAAGAGATTGCTATTGGGACTGCTGAAAATCCTCCGGTAGTAAAAATAATAATCGCGATAATCGCAACTAAATCTTGTAAAAGTAATATACCTAAAACTAACCGTCCATGAAGTGTTACAAGTTCTCCACGGTCTGCCAAAAGTTTTACATCAACCATTGTAGAACCGAAGGCAAGGATGACACCAATATATGCTGCTTGCATGGTTCCTAAATCTAAAAAGCCCCTCAAGAAAAATACAATAAAGAAAATTGCCGCAACCTGAAGAATCCCGACAAGTGCAATTTTCTTTAAATTTGCTTCTTTAATTTTCCTAAATGAAATTTCTAAACCGGCTACAAACAATAGCAGTGCGATACCAATCTCTGAAAACGCATGAATTAATTCACTATCGTCCACAAAACCTAAAACGAGAGGTCCAATAATCAAACCTGCTAAAACATAACCTAAAATTAATGGTTGTTTCAAAACTTTTGCTATAAAAGCAAAAATTGCCGCGATAATAAGAATAATTGCGATATCAAAAATAATTGCTTCTCCTGCTGGAAGATTACCTATATGATTCCCAGCACTCGCAACAAAACTTGTAACATATCCAGTTATATCTACCATCTTAATAGTTTATTGTTTATCTTCTTTTTATAGATATTGTTTTAGAATTGTGTTGAATCTCTGGCTTGTGCACTGGACATGCCAAGACTAACCCCAAACGCACTTCGAGATTTTTCATCAACAACTTCCATTTTATTTGACGCAAGACTTGCGATTTTTATTTTGCATTTTGCTTTTCTGCATATTTTTATGTTTTGGATTAACTTCTCCAAATGAAGAGATTTTTCTTTTCCAGATAATTTTTGGATTTTTGCGAAGTCGATTAGGATTGTTATGTTTCTTTTTGCGGCTTCTTTTGCTATGACATGGTTTAGACCTGAGTCTCTTTGTTTTAATGTATTGTTTGCTGTTTTCTTTTCAGGAGATAGTAGGTAGTTTATTTTTAGGGTTTCTATTGCTCGTCGGTTGAATGTGTCGTCGCCTCCAACTAAAGCTATGACTCCTTTTTTTGTTTTAAGAGATTCAATAATTCTCCGAGCTTCTTTCTCAGATGAGTCGATTAGATAACCGTCATAAGAATCTTCAGAAAGTTCCGACTTGGTAGATATTTTTTTTAGGAAGATTGAACCTTTTGTTTTGAATAGGTTTATGTCTTTCATCCCTCAATCCTCGTTCCGCCAAAATTCTTTTCACCTTTTAGGATTTTATCAATTGCTGTGAGCGAGCCAACAATATAAGTTGGAATTTTTTTTCTTGAGATTGTTTTTGCTGCGGCTTGGTCTAGGACGAAATGTTGTCCAGCTTCGTATTTTATTTTTAGTGTTATTGCTTCGAATTTTTTCCATGACATTTTTGGGATGAATTTTGCGTCTTTGTTTTCTTTGGGGTCGGAGGTGTAGAGTCCTTTGACATTTGTTAGATTTATGAAGGGGCATTCTAGGAAAGCTGCGAGTTTTGCTGATGTTCCGTCGGAGGTGTTTTTGTTTTTGTATCTTAGTGCTCCGCAGAAAACTATTTGATTTCCTCTTAAAAGATTTTTAACATTAGTCATATTCAAAGGTAAATCTTTATTGGCTTTTTCTCCGAAAAATCTCGCCAAAAATCTCGCATGAAGCCGAGTTACTGCAATTCCAGCCATAGATTGAGATTTAGTTTTCTTACCTAATTTTTTCAATGCAGAAATATATTTCCTAGCTGTAGAACCTCCACCAGTAACGACGACAAATTTCTGTGAAGGATGCGACTCTATTAATTTCTTGAATCTCGCCAAAAATTTCTCATCAACTTCATCAGGAACAATTCGGGAACCGCCCAGACTAATCACCCACAACTTTTTCATATATTGAAAAGAGAAACTTAATTTATATATATTGTGGAGTATAGTAATTGTTATTAAACTCTTTATCTTAGTTTAATCATGGATATTTCAGATAAACTCTCTGCAGAGGGGCTTGTTTCTGAATTTTGTAAATTTTTAAAGACGCCTCCAAACTCTTGGCCAATAGAATCGAGGGGAGAAAATTCTCTCCAATATAGAATTTCTGATTACCATTTTTCATTAGAATTTAAAGAAGATGGGTGGAGATACCATCTTGGCATTGAAAGACAGGGAAGAGATATAGAAAATTGGGGTGAGGTCCCATATAGTGCTCCAGGAGAGCCAAATTTGTCAAGACTTTTTAAAGAGAATATGGATTTAGGAAGAAGAATGTTAGAGGATAGTAAATAGGTTATTATCATGAACATCAAAGATTTTTAATCGAACCCCTGAATCTAACCATCCATGCGCATAATTTAAAGCCGCAAACGCATTCACCAAATCTTCTTTATCTTCAAAATGATGCGCGTCGGAAATGTAGTTTTCAACCATGTCTATTATTTCTTTCGCTTCGGATTCTTTTTCTGTGAAGATGTTTTTTTTGACTTCGGCGAGAGCGCTCTCTGTTAATTTGAAATATTTTTCTAGTTTTTCTTTTGTGATTTCGTTTTCCATATTAGAATAAAATTTGAAGGCTATTTAAGATTGCCGTTCCAATAATGAATATGGTGTTTGTTTCTTGATTATAAATCGCGAACCAATTATTTCCGAGATTACGGCATTTATAAAAAACTTATCTGCGACCGCACGGAAAACTCCTTCTAATAAGGGGATATGAATAGTATCCGAAACTTTTTGTAAAATTCCCTTAATATCCTCTGCACTCAAAACTATCTTGGTGACTTGTCTTTGGCCGGCACGAATAATCATTAATGGTTTTCCTTGTCCTTGGCATTCAATTGAAGAAACTGAAGGATCATTTAGGAGCGGAGTTATTTTTCCATAATCTGCACTAAGAGTTACTTCTTCGGAAACAGGAGCAATATCTCTTGGACGATTCATTTCGAAAGGTCTCTGAGGCACTGCATTCATCTGATGGGGGGCAA
>Ga0075122_10000224_pt1 | contig 47587 bp, 29 predicted proteins | sample AntAceMetag02UKB_FD_69790 | JGI IMG/M metagenome (GOLD analysis project Ga0075122, IMG submission 69790) | Saline lake microbial communities from Ace Lake, Antarctica - Antarctic Ace Lake Metagenome 02UKB | ecosystem: Environmental > Aquatic > Non-marine Saline and Alkaline > Saline | place... | reverse complement strand
AAAAACACAAACTATACTTTAACCCAATTAAAACAGCCAGAATATCCAAGAAAAGACAAAGGTCTCAAAAAAAGAAAAGGATTACTGAATTAAGCAAGATACCGTGGTACAAAAAGAAAGCAGGATACATCATTTGCTTAGACACCATTACATTCCATTGGAATGGTTTAAAGAGATATATCTTTACTGCTATTGATAAGTATGGGAAGTTTGCCTATGCCAGGATGTACAAAACCAAATCATCTTTAAATGGAGAAGAATTCCTTTACAGACTCTATTATCTTTTAGATGGCAAAGTGCCTAGAGTTAGTCATGACAATGGAACAGAGTTTGAAAAATATTTTAAAAAAGCTTGTCAAAAACTTCAAATTTTTGCAATACTATTCAAGAGTAAGAACACCTAAAGATAATTCAGTGAGCGAGAGGTTTAATCAAACCCTTGAAACAGAGTTCATGAATCTTGGACATTTTAATCCAAATATTGAAGAATTTAACAAAGAATTAACTGATTGGCTGATTGAATACAATTTTAAAAGGCCTCATCAAACTTTAGGATACAAAACTCCTATTGAATTCTCAAAAGTGTTACCTATGTACTCATCTTGTACAAGGAATTGACAAATTATAGAAAAAATGTTATATTAAATTTAACCATTTAGAAGGAGGTATACAAATGAAACTAAATCTACCATTTTTTCTCCTCTTGACCAATAAAAAAATAGAAGGAGAAAAAAATGACAATCTTACAAATCAGATCTCGCATTTGTTTACAAACATTAAGGCAAGCGTGCGAAAGTGGTAGAATAGTCACGGTGCCCACTACCTATAAAGATCCGAACGGGCGATATTGCCAATCTTACATTAACATTCTAATCAAGAATGTTAATCCACTGGGGAAAAAAGGGTGTTCTTTTTTTAAAGGAGAGACTGTCCCAACTAATGGGGAACAGACTGTTCTCGTTGATGGATCAACCAGAATGTTCCCAAAAACAACAGATAACCATGATAGTTATGGTTATCTAGCGATTTACGAATAGTCTATAGCCTTATATTGGGAGATCTGTATTTAAGATCTCCTATTTTCTTATTTTATAGCAAAGAAAAGTTATCCCCATTGTCTAAAAATTTAAATGTGTTACCATATTAATGGTACTTGTTTTAGAATTTCGGTTCTTCTGGTGAATAGAAGGTTTTCCTTTTTGACACTGAACAAGTACCACTTTTTTATTTTTCAAAATTCAGTATAATAAATATACTGAATTTTAATTATTAAATAAGATATTATGTATAGAATATCCATTAATAATATTAAGGAATATATACAAATATCAGAAAAAATATTTAAACAAGAAAATAAATCTCAAGAATATGAAAAATAATACACTTTTAATTAAAAATGCTATTTTTTTAGATAAATCAAAAAAAGATATTTATATCGAAAATGGATGTATTACTAAGATAGTTAATAAAATAAATAAGAAAGCAGAGAAAGAAATTAATTGTTATAATAAAAAAGTAATTTTACCAGGGTTGATCAACTCACACACACACTCTGGTATGTCTTTTTTACAAGGATATGCAGATGATTTGCCTTTAAAAACGTGGTTAGAAAAAAAGATTTGGCCGATAGAAAAAAAAATGGATTCAGAAGATATCTATTGGGCAATGAAGTTAGCGTGCCTAAAAATGATAAAGACGGGTACCACTTGTTTTAACGATATGTATTGGTCTCCTAAGATAAATATAAAAGCAATAACAGAAATGGGGATAAGAGCGGTAGTTGGGTTAACCTTTATAGATGATATTATAGGAGGGAATATCAAAAGGATTTTAGAAAAAAATTGGGAAATACTAAAAAAACAAAAACATACCAACGTTTCTTTTGCAATAGCACCACATGCAATCTACACTGTTTCTAAAAAAAATTTAATTTGGGCTAAAAATTTTGCTGAAAAAAATAATTTATTGATTCATATTCATTTGTCAGAAACAGAAATTGAAGTAAAAAATTGTATTAAGAAGCATAAATTACGACCAGTTGAATATTTAGATAGTATCGGGTTCTTAAGTAAAAAATGTCTTTTGGCTCATGCTGTTTGGCTATCTCCTAAAGAAATAGATATATTAAAAAGAAGAAAATGTAACGTTATCTATAATCCTTGCTCTAACATGAAACTAGGTTCAGGTATTTTCCCTTATCCTGATTTAGATAAAGCCAAAATCAATATTTGTTTAGGAACAGATGGTTCTGCATCTAATAATAGTTTAAATTTATGGGAAGAAATGAAATTTGCTTCTTTATTACAAAAAGTAAGCAAAAATGATGCCTGTTTGTTGCCAATACAAAAAGTATTTAGTATGATTACTAAGAACGCTGCTCAAGCATTAAATATTAAAGCTGGAGAAATTAAAGAAGGAAATCTAGCGGACTTAATTCTAATTGACATGGATAATATCAATTTAATTCCAAATCATAATTTGTTATCTAATTTAGTTTATACTGGTCAAGGAAACTGGGTGTCTGATGTTATTTGTAATGGGAAAATCTTAATGCGTAATTACAAAATAAAAGGGGAAAATGAAATTATAGAAAAATCTCAAAAAAGAATTAAAAAACTTTTTAGTAAAAGTAAAGGTCGCAATAAAATTAAAAACTAATTATTAAAAATATGTCAATTATAGGAATAATTATTTTCATTCTTTTAATTTCTATCAAACAAATTAATCAATACGAGAAAGGTGTAAAATTTACTTTAGGGAAATATACTGGCACAATGGAGCCTGGGTGGAGGTTAATTTTGCCAATATTTCAATCATATAAAAAGGTAGATTTGAGGGTAAAGGCAGTTGATGTGCCGAACCAAGAAGCAATTACAAAAGACAATATATCTGTTAGTGTTAATGCTGTTATCTACTATAAGGTAGCCAAAGCTGAAAAAGCAATTCTAGAGGTGGAAAGATTTTATTACGCGATTTCTCAGTTAGCTCAAACAACGATGAGAAATGCCGTTGGACAGGTAAGTCTTGACGAATTACTCTCAGAGAGAGAAAGCGTTTCTGAAAATATTAGAAGCGTTATTGATAAAGCTACTGATCCTTGGGGAATTAAAGTAGATAATGTAGAATTAAAAGATATAACATTACCAGAGGAAATGAAAAGAGTCATAGGTAAACAAGCAGAAGCAGAGAGAGAAAAAAGAGCTATTATTATTAAGGCCGAAGGCGAAGTAATGGCCTCTAATAATATGGCTAAAGCAGCTCATACTTTAGCAGGTTCTCCTGGGGCCCTTCATCTCCGTACACTTCAATCCATTAATGATATTAGCTCTGATCAATCTAACACGATCGTTTTCGCTGTTCCTTTAGAAGTTTTAAGAGCATTTGAGGGCGCGAGCGACAAAAGCTTAAACAATAAAAATATTGAAAAACAATAGATAACTGTTATTCATAAAAATTCGCCTCCAGATCTATATATTGATATGGAGGCTTGTTTTTAGCTTCTTTTTTGTTAAAATGAAAACAACATCCCCTTTCTTTTCGTTTGTCGGGAACGTTATCGTTTACTATAACTCACGGCAAGAACCCTTCGCCCGACTATAAGCAGGGCTTCGCTTGATAATTAATAATTTAATGTTTGATAAAGAAGAGATAAAAAAAGGAATCATAGCCGTTCACAAACCAGTCGGAGTTACTTCTTTCGATATTATTAGACGCTTAAGAATACTTACTGGTATTAGGAAGATTGGTCATGCCGGCACATTAGACCCATTGGCAGAAGGTATTTTAGTTGTTGGTATTGGAAGAGATGCTTGCAAATCTTTATCTGAAAATGTTAAAAAAGAAAAAGAATATTTGGCTATTATAAAATTAGGTGAAGAAAGTTCTACTGACGACGAAGAGGGGGTCAAAAAAATAATCAAAAATGCTCAAAAACCTAATTTAAGTGATATTAAAAGTATTATTCCTAAATTTCAGGGTACAATTTCTCAGGTCCCCCCTATTTTTAGCTCAATTAAGGTTAAGGGGCAACGCGCTTATAGCTTGGCCAGAAAAGGAGAAACAGTTTCCTTAAAATCTCGAAAAAGAGAAATAAAAAAAATAGAGATATTGAGATATAAATGGCCTAATTTGTCTTTAAGGGTCGTAACTGGTCCTGGAGTCTATATTCGTGCTTTAGCCCGTGATATAGGCAGAAAATTGAACTGTGGTGGCTATTTAACTAACCTAAAAAGAATCAGGGTAGGGGAGTTCACTTACAGGGAAGCAAAATATATCTATGAACAAAAGAAAAACTAAAGTTTATTTTGTAATTAGTACTATAATAATTATTCTTGTAATTATTTTTATCTTTTTAGTTAAAGAGGGGAAAAATAAAAAAGATAATTCTTTTATTGAGCCTATTATTGCCCCTAAGCCAGAGCTTAAGTTGACGGAACATTTTATTCAACCGCAAGAAGTTTTCATAAATTTGTATAACATTTTAGGTTTAACTATAGATGATATGCAAAATTTTGTTTTTATTGCAGGGGATGTCTATAATTTGGGACAAATTAAAGCCGGAAACGCAATCCGTTCTTTTTTTGATTCAATTGATAACCAATTTATAAAATTAGAATATCAAATTGACGAACAAAACGTCTTGATAATAGAAAAAAATAAAGATAATCTACTAGAAGCAAAAATAATAAAAACTGAATACCAAGTTCGTTTAAACTCGGGAAAAGGAAAAATAGAAGACTCTCTCTTCCAGTCGGGACAAAGATTGGGACTTAAAGATAAAACTATTATTGAATTAGCAGATATTTTTGCTTGGGATGTTAATTTTGCTTTAGAGGTCAGAAAAGGAGACGAATTCAAAGTGTTATATGAAGAATACTATTTGGATGGAGAATTCGTTAAACCTGGAAAAATCTTGATAGCTAATTTTAGAAATCGAAACAAAGATTATTGGGGGATTTTTTACAAAAATCAAGAGAATAATGTTGATTATTATGATCTAGGGGGAAATAATTTACGTAAACAATTTTTAAGATCTCCTCTAAAATATAAATACATTTCTTCTTATTATAGTTTACATCGATGGCATCCTGTTTGGAATGTATATACCGCCCATCAAGCCATTGATTTTGCCGCTAATTGCGGAACCCCTATTTCTGCAGCTGGAGATGGAACAATTACTTTTGCGGGATGGAAAAATAATGTTTATGGACGCACTATAGAAATTAGCCATAATAGCATATATAAAACACGCTATGGACATCTATCTGCTTATGCGCGCAACATTAAATATGGTTATCGAGTTTCTCAGGGAGAGATTATAGGATTTGTTGGTACCAGCGGGACGTCAACTGGTTGTCATTTAGATTATGCTATGAAAAAATATAATCAATGGGTTAACCCTTTAATTCAAAATTTTGATCCTGTTAGCCCAATTTTAGAAGAAAACATGGGTAATTTTGAATTTGAAAGAGACAATTTAATAAATGTCTTTTACGAGAACGATTGATATTAAAATATATATCTAATTGTTGTTTTTCTCGATATTTTATGATATTGTATTATTATATAATGAATATTAAAAATATAAGCATGCTTTAATTAATTTTAAACAATTTATTATTATGGAAGCATATTGTGTAAAATGCAAAGCTAAAGAGGAATAACCCATGAAAGGGAGGGAGGACACCAAGCATCGCGCCATGATAACTGGTGGTTTATCCAGTATGTAACACTAAAATGTTTCGATTTTTACCTAACCTATAAAGCATGATAATAAAACCACATAGTTCTTAACCTTTTTTGATCATAAATTTTTTATGTCTTTATTTTATTTGTACTAATAAAAAGTTTTTCATGTTATCTAAATATATAAAATCCTTAAATTTAAATGAAAAAGGCTATAATAGCTTTCGTCAGCCCACACTGACTTCTGCTAGAATTAAAACAAGTCGAAAATACTTAAAAAATAGACGTTCAAATAGAAATAAACGCCTATTGTTGATATTCTTATTATTCGTCCTTTTGGCTTTTTGTAGCTATATTATATTTTTTTCTTCAGTATTTAAAATAAAAAATATTAAAATTGATAAAATAATTAATTACAATTTAATAACAAAGGAAGAAGTAAAAGCATCTTTACAAAATTTTATCAATCAAAGCCATAATAACTTAATATTCCTTAAATGCGCAAAATGGCAAGAAGAGATTAGTGATGATCCTCGTTTAGAATTCTTTAGTATTAGAAAAAGATGGCCCGACTCAATAGAAATTAAGCTACAAGAAACAAAACCTTTGGTCATTCTAAGGGTTTTAGGAGACAATCAACCTTATTATCTTAATAAGCGAGGGAAGGTCATTAAAGCGCCTCTAAACGCTATGTCAACCGAATTAGAAGGATTAAATAATGGATTAGAGCCAATATTCTATGATCAAAGCAGAATAAACGTTAAAAGCAAGATATATGCTGATTTTTTAGAAAAACTCTTGATTTTTGTCCAAAACGATACTTTATCTCGAAATAAGATACATATCAAAAGGGTTAATTTAAATAATATAGGGAATATTTTTGATGTCCAAATAACTACTAATGAGGGGTGGCAAATATTTATTAATTCGGAAGTAGATCTAGAAAAACAATTAATAAGTTTGTTACAGATATTAGAAGAAGAAATAGAGAATCAAAGTGATTTAGAATATATTGATTTGCGGTTTGGGACTAAAATGTTTTATAAGCTTAAAGAACAATAAAATAGAAGAACAGTATGTAGATAAACAAAAAAACGTTATAAATAACGTTTTTTTATCTTTTTCATGATTCTAATAATTAAGGGTCGTAAAAGCTACCTTGTGCGTCACTTAATATTCAACTAGGGTAAAAGCAATTTATCTATTTCTGTCTCATAACCACCTTCTATTTTTGCTCTTTCTGAAACAATAGACCATGCCTTGATATATTCTTTCATGAAATAAGCACCCATTAAAAAAACACTCAGCAAAACAATACTAAGAATCATAAAAGATAAACCAGGGCTAATGTCTTTCTGCCACCATCCAGTGTTAAGATTATTAATTTTTGATTGCCCTTTAAAATAAGATGGATGTTTTTGTGCTCTCATAAAATTTTCCGTTGACATAAAAAATCATTTATTCTTCTAAACGAGGCTAGAGTGAATAACAGATAGAACTACTATAATAAATAGTCCTCCGGATTAACTGGTATACCATTTAATCTTACCTCAAAATGCAAATGTGGTCCAGTGCAAAAACTTCCTGCTCCAGGTGTACCTGGTATTCCTCCACTCCATCCTATAACATCCCCTCTCTTTACGTATTGGTTTTCTTCTACTAAAATTTTACTCACATGACCATAAATACTAGAAAAACTATTATTATGGATTATCATTATATAGCCATACCCACTTACACCCCCAGTCTTGGCACGTGCTATATACCCTGAAGCGGGCGCCCTAACTAATGTACCCTGACTAGCCCGTAAATCAATTCCTGAATGTTCGCCAATCCAATTTCTAAAAGGATAATCTGGGTCATGAAATGGACAAGTTATTTTTAGAAAAGGGACGGGCCATGAAAAGACTATAGTCCCCTCTTTCTCCATTGTTTGATTTTGTTTTTCATCTTCTGCTGCAATTTTTTCTCGAGCCTGCATTTCTAACTCGGCAATTTCATTTTCTGTGTTTTGTTGCTCTGTGATAATTTCAGCAAGCAAGCTTTGAAATTTCCACTCCGCTCCCCTAGTCTCAGCAAGAATCAATTGATTTATTTCTTTTTCTGAAGTTAATTGTATTTTTTGACCATTTAGTTCTGTTTTTAAATTAATTATATTTTGCCTTTCTTGACGTAGATTGTTTTCATGAAGTTCTAGCCCTTCTTTGACGGTAGTTATTCTTTGAAGATTGCGCGACACTTCTCCTTGTACAGAATTTAAATACCTTAAATGATTAAAAATATCAGACAAAGAAGCGTTAAGGAAAATAACTTCTAAATAGTTTTTTTGGTCATATTCATTAATAGCCATCAACAACTCTTTTAGGTTGCTTTTATCTTTTTCAACTTCTTCTTTTTTATTTAAAATTTCCAATTGAATCCTTGTAATAGATAAATCTGATTTTTCAATTTTTTCCTCTTGAGATTCTATTTCTATCTCTCTTTTACTAATCCTGTTATTTAATAAAGATAACCCTTCTTTGAGATTACTTGCTTCTGCTCTTTTAATCTCAATTTTTTCCTCATAACTTTTTTTTTGGTTCTGCAAATTTTTTATATTCTCCCCCTTAACTTGAATTTCTTTTTGGATTCTTTCTATCTCTTCGTTATTATTTTCTGCTCTAATAATTAAAATAGGAGCAAGTCCCCTCCCCCCCATTGCTAAACAGAATATTAAAACAAAAATTATTTTTTTAATTTTACTAAACATTTTATTTTTCATAATTAAATTACCTTAATTTTTGTACAATAATATTTAATTTCAAGGTTCTGCGAATATAGTGAGCAGGTTCTTATAATTTTTACAATTATTATCTAGATTTCAGTTTTTAATCAATTTTTTGCCATCTGAAGCAGTTATTAAGAATTCCTTAATAACTGATTTTTTTAGCTCTTGTTTCCTCCTTTTTGAACTACCGAGAAATCCTCGGTGGTTGGTAAAAAGCAATTTGGTTATCAGGTATTTTCTCGTAATTTATCAATAGCATCTTTGACCCTTTTTAAACTTTTTTTCTTCCCTAAAATTTCTGCAATATCATTGGGTGGCGGAGATGCCTTTAGTCCAGACAAAGCAACGCGCCATGGCCAAAAAATAGCACCCCTTCCTTTTTCTGCTACCCAATCTAAAACTTTTTCGTTAATATTTTTACTTTTAAATTCTGTTTCTGGGATTTTACTTAAAATTTCTTCTAATTTGACTAAATTATTTTTAATTTCTAGTTGAGGTGTGTCTTTCCATGTTAAAATTTGAGCATCATATTGTAATTTATCTGTCCAAAAATATTGACCCAAATCTTTTATTTCGCTTATTTTTTTCATTCTTTCCTGCTCCAAAGAGACAATCTTTTTTAACCATTCAAAATCTTTTGATTTTTTTATTATACCAAATTGTTCTAAATATGGTATACATTTTTTAGTTAATTCATCAATAGGCATTTGACGAATATAATGACCATTGACCCAATCTAATTTTTCTGTGTTAAATATAGCTCCAGCTTTATTTATTTTTTTAAGAGAAAAATCTTTTATTAATTCCTTTTTGTCAAAAATTTCTTTATCATTGCCGGGGTTCCATCCTAAAAGGGAAATAAAATTTAATAAAGCTCCTGGTAGATATCCTTGGTTCAAATAATATTCAACTGCAACATCTCCCTGCCTTTTTGATAATTTAGATTTATCAGAATTTAAAAGTAAGGGTAAATGCACAAATTTTGGAGGTTTCCATCCAAAAAATTGATAAAGCAAAACATGTTTAATTGTTGATGGCAACCATTCTTCGCCCCTAATAACATGACTTATATTCATTAAATGATCATCTACCACATTAGCTAAATGATAGGTTGGCCATTTATCTGATTTTAAGAGAACTTGATCATCAATGTTTTTTAAATCTATTTCAATTCTCCCACGAATTACGTCAAAAAAGTCTCCGCTCCCCTCTTTTGGCACTTTGAGGCGGACAACATATGGTTTACCATTTTTAATTCTATTTGAAATTTCGCTTTGCGTTAATTCACGGCAACGGCCATCATATTGCGGGGCCATTTTTTTGGCTATCTGTTTTTCTTTCATTTCTTTTAATTCAGAAGTAGAACAGAAACAATAATAAGCATGTCCCTTATCTATCAATTCTTGAGCATATTTCTGATATAAATCCAATCGTTCGGATTGAACGTAAAATTCATCCCAATCTAACCCTATTATTTTTAATGTTTTAATTAGATTTTCAACTGCATTAGGAACCATTCTTTGGCGGTCTGTATCCTCAATACGCAAAATAAACTTACCTTTATTTTGTTTGGCGTATAGCCAATTATAAAAACAGGTGCGTAAACCCCCGATATGTAAAAATCCAGTTGGTGATGGTGCAAAACGTACACGAATCATAATAATAAATTATTTTATAATTAAAATCCAAATGACAAATTTCACTGTCGGCGTCAGGCACTGATTTAAGGGGACGGTAGACATATGTAGAAGCTTAGATACTACAGTTCGCTAAAAGTACTCAAGACCCAATCACCTACTTAGTGCTTTCTATTCTTTTCCAAATAGCTTTAAATTTTTCTTTCTTAATTTGAATTTTCCAAAAAATTAACAACCATAAATATATACGTGCTAAATAAAGCAATATTGTCCAAAAAAACTCTTTAATACTTTTAGGGTAAACAAAAAACAGGGTCATCCCATCTTTTATTTCTTGCGTTATATTTCTCATATTTCTTATTTTACTAATCTGTACATATCCACCAGCAGAACGAACCTTTTGTTTAAACCAATCTTTAAAATTATTTGGGTATTTAGCATATACTTTAGCCTGAGGGGCATATTTTATTAAATATCCTTCTTGACGAATTATTTGAGTAATAAACCCATCCTCAGAAAGAACATTAGGAGGAATATTTTTTATAATATTCCGAAAAGCATATAAATATCCCGAACAGGGCCAAATATCTTTTTTAGTTCTCATTTGATGAGCGGCGTTAGTTAAAAAACTAGCCCAATACCCTAAAATAGTATTTCGTAAATTAGTGCTCACAGGGTGACCACTCACAGCGCCAACTTTTGAATTTTGAAAAGAAAATAATAATTTTTCAATGGATTGAGAACCAATAATCACATCCCCGTCAGTAGAGATGATAATATCTCCCTTAGCTTCTATAAGAGCTAAGTTAATAGCCGCTGGTTTGCCCTCTCCCCTGTCTTGAACATATTTAACAAAAGAATAACGAGAAGAGAATTTTTGAACCACAGATTTTGTTTGTTCGTCTGGCCCAACCACAATTATTTCCATTTTTTTGCCTTCAGAAATTTGACTTAAAATAGAACTAATCGCTTTGGGTAATGTTTCTGGTTCTTTATATGTAGTAATAATAACAGAAATAATCATGTTTTTATTATATCATTTTTTGTATATAAACAAAAGAATAGAGTAGCACCTCCTTGCTACTCTATGTTAAAATTTTTCCTAATTTTTTTGACAAAAGTTGAGCTTCTGCCAAAATTTTTTTGGACTCATCAGAATTATTATCAGAAATTACATTTTTTATATGATCAAATAATTGACCATCCATAACCGCGATAAGTTCTTTGAATACCCTGCACGGGCTTTTACTTGAAAAAGCAGAATTTTCAACACCTAATTGTCCTGTTTCAAAAAGTTTCAATACCCTTTTGAAATAGGCAATATAATTCCAAATTTCACGAACAGTAGTTCCAGAAACTGTTCGTTTAATCCATTGTTTCTTTTCTTCTCTCTCCTGTTCTTTGCTCATGAGGTCAGAAAAGAAATTTAGTTGTCCAGACTTTTTTTCATTTAAAAAATCAGTAACTGATTTTTTCAATTTTTTGATATTACACCCGGTAATAACAGATCTCGTCATCCACCATATAAGGCTCTGTTCTGACTCTCCTGATTTTTGAAGACGAGAAAGTTGTAAGGCAACTCCATATGGAATTCCCCCTTGTTTAACAGGAACTCCAGCTGCTTTTCTAACTAAATCAGGTAGCTCACAAAATTTAACGGCGTTGCTAATGGTAGCAACACTGCGCCCTACTGACCTGGCAAATTTGGTCATCGAGAATTTCGGATCCAAACTTCTGACAAGAAGAAAAAGCCTTTGATAAGCTTCTGCTTCCTCAGACGCTGGAACCGGTTCATGAATGTTTTCTGAGAATTGAAAGAATAAGGCTTTGGAAGCCGAGATATTTTTCCATAAGCTAATCCCTACCTTTGAATCCTCAAAATGTCTGTTAAAACATACTCCTGAAAATTCTTTTCCATACTCTTCTAAACACCTCTGACAACCATTTTGCCAAAGATATTTTAAGGCCCGAAATCTTCTTTCTCCAGCAATCAGGATATTATAACATCCTTGATCATTGGGAGTTAGACTTTTTATGCGAATAAGGGTTCCCCAAATTTCATTAATTACATTTAGGTAAGATCTCGTTTCTTTTTCCGAGAAACAAGCAACAATTAGTGGATTCAATAACCCGTTTGTTGCTATATTCTCCGCCAGTTCCTCGATATTTTCGAAAGTTTTACGAGGTTGAGGAAGAATATTAATAGAAGATAATGACACCTTCTCTATCTGACCAGTTGCTTCTCTTCCGTCAAGGAAGAGATTTTGTAATAAATCGTTTTTCGACATTTTTCCTCCTTTTTTCAATGAACTTCAGTTTATTATTAATTTTATGATATCAAAATTAAAACAATTTGTCAATATGACAATATTCTAAATTTTGACAACCTTGTTATTTTCTATTAAAATAAACAGTAGGTTATAATTTAATTTGAGATAAAAGGTTAAGAATTATTTTATATGCGAGAAGCTATTCTTTATAAAAAATTCAAAAATAAAGTAGTGCAGTGCCAAGCTTGCTCTCATTATTGTATTATCAATGAAGGTCAACGAGGTATTTGTCAAGTTCGCAAGAATCAAAATGGTAAATTATTTAATTTAACTGATAATAAAATTATTGCTTGTCAGATAGACCCGATAGAGAAAAAACCCTTTTTCCATTTCCAACCCGGCACTTATTCTTTGTCTATAGCAACTATGGGTTGTAACTTTTCTTGCCTTAACTGCCAAAATTGGGAAATTTCTCAAGGACTAGAAGAGAATAATAAAATTAGAGGAGATAATATAAAACCAGAAAAAATTGTCAGATTAGCGCTTAGATCCAAAGTTTCTAGTATCGCATATACATACAGTGAACCAACTATTTTTTTGGGCTACGCCCTAGAAACAATGAAATTAGCACAAAAATCAGGCCTAAAGAATGTTTGGGTTAGTAATGGCTATTTTACCAAAGAAACACTAAAAATAATTAGACCCTATTTGGACGCGATTAATGTTGATTTAAAATTTTTCGATGACAGTCTATATCATAAAATTTGTAAGGCAAAGCTACAGCCAATACTTGATACTTTAAAATTAATAAAAAAAACAAAAATTTGGTTAGAAATTACTACATTAATTATCCCCGGATACACTGATTCAAAAAGCCAATTCAAAAAAATAGCACAATTTATAAAAAAAGAATTAGGAGCAGATACTCCTTGCCATATTTCCAAATTTTATCCATGTTACAAAATGCTTGATACCCCCCCCACTCCGATTAAGCTCACAGAAAAAGCTTTTGATGTTTATCAACGAGAAGGACTAAGATATGTTTATACGGGCAATTTAGAAAAAAATAAACATGAAAATACTTATTGTCCAAACTGTGGCCAATTACTTATTAAACGAAAAGATTATCAAATAGAACAATTTAATAAAAACAAAAAATGTCCATCATGTGGGCAAAAAATAAAAATAATTCTATAAAATAACAATTAATTTATAAATATGAACAGGTTTACAATTAAAGCGCAAGAAGCCGTTCAGTCGGCTCATAATATCGCCATGAAAAACGATCAACAGCAAGTAGATGCAACTCATTTGGCCTTAGCTTTAGTTAAGCAAGAAGATGGTGTTGTTTTGGCTATTCTAAAAAAAATAGACATTAATATTGAAAAATTAGAAGAAAAAATTATTAAAATTATTAAAGCTTTCCCTAAAATTAAGCCAGAAGACATAGAAGGAGGCCTAGCAGATCTTTACGTTACTCAATTGTTCCAAAAAACAATAATCAAAGCAAATAAGGAGGCTCGTCGTCTAAATGATGAATATGTTAGTACTGAACATTTGTTTTTGTCTATTTTATCTACACCATCTAGAATTAAAGATATTTTTTTAGAGCTAAAGGTAGAATATGAAAAAGTTCTTAAAGTACTAACAGACGTTCGTACCAAAGAAAAAGTAACTAATTCTGATATAGAAAATAAATATGGAGTATTAGAAAAATACACGCTCAATCTCACAAAAATGGCTAAAGAAGAAAAATTAGACCCTATTATTGGTAGAGATGACGAAATTAGAAGGGTTATCCAGGTTTTAAGTCGACGTACCAAAAACAATCCAGTTCTTATTGGAGAGGCAGGTGTAGGAAAAACCGCTATTGTAGAAGGCTTAGCACAAAGGATTGTTTCTAACGATATTCCCGAATCTTTAAAGGGTAAAGAATTAATTTCCTTAGATTTAGGGGGCTTAATCGCTGGAGCCAAATTCAGAGGAGAATTTGAGAATCGTCTTAAGGCGGTCCTTAGGGCAATAAAAAAAAGTACACGTTATATCCTTTTTATTGACGAATTACATACTTTAGTTGGGGCAGGTGGATCTGAGGGATCAATTGATGCCTCTAACATGCTTAAACCTACATTGGCTCGAGGAGAATTACATTGTATCGGCGCTACCACAATCAAAGAATATCAAAAATACGTTGAAAAAGATGCCGCCCTAGAGCGCCGTTTTCAGCCAGTCCATGTTAACGAACCTTCTACAGAAGATACTATCGCTATTTTAAGAGGCATAAAAGAAAAATATGAGATTCATCATGGCATAAGAATATCAGACGACTCTTTAATTGCGGCAGCTCAGCTTTCTGGTCGTTATATTACAGACAGATTCCTGCCAGATAAAGCAGTTGACCTTATGGACGAAGCAGCATCAGCCCTACGCATGGAAATAGAAAGCCAACCCGAAGAACTAGATAAGGCAAAAAGAAAGTTACGTCAATTAGAAATTGAGATAACTATACTCAAAAAAGACAAAGAGAGTAAAAGTAAATTAGGAATTTTAAAAAAACAGGTTGCTAGTCTTAAAGAAAAAATTAAAGAATTTGAAATTCGCTGGAAGACAGAAAAAAATATCATTACTAATATCCATAAAGCAAAAGAAGGGATTGATAAATTGAAACAACAAGCTGAAATTGCAGAACGCGAAGCTAGTTTACAAAAGGTAGCAGAAATAAAATATGGTGAAATCCCAATATTAGAAAAACAGATAATTGGTTACCAAAAGAAACTATCCAAAATTCAAAAAGAATCTCGTATTTTAAAAGAAGAAATCGGCGCAGAAGAAATAGCTAAAGTAGTATCCCTTTGGACAGGAATACCTGTGGCTAAAATGTTAGAAAAAGAAACACAAAAATTAGCTAAAATGGAAACAAAAATTCATAAAAAGTTTATTGACCAGGAAGAAGCAGTTTTAGCAGTTACCAATGCTATTCGTAGATCAAGGGCAGGGATTGCCGAAGAAAACAAACCTATTGGTTCTTTTATTTTCTTAGGGCCCAGTGGAGTTGGAAAAACAGAGTTAGCTAAACGTTTAGCAGAATTTTTGTTTAATACAGAGAACGCCCTTATTAAATTAGACATGTCTGAATATATGGAAAGACATACTGTTTCCAAAATTATTGGTTCTCCTCCCGGATATGTTGGGTATGAAGAGGGTGGACAATTAACCGAAATGGTAAGAAGAAGGCCTTATAGCGTAATACTTTTGGACGAAATTGAAAAAGCTCATCCGCAAATTTTAAATATTCTGTTGCAAATTTTAGATGAAGGCAGATTAACCGATTCTAAGGGAAGGAAAATTAACTTTAAAAATACAGTTATTATTATGACCTCTAATTTAGGAAGTGATTTAATTAGAGATTATGCCAAAAAAATGAATTTCGGATTTGTTTCTCAAAAAGAAAAAAATAGTTCTGAAGTCACTATTAAATCTCAAATTCAAAATTCTTTAAGAGAAACGTTCAAGCCTGAATTTTTAAACCGCGTTGATGAAATTATTATTTTCCAGGTTTTAAATAAAAAGGCAATCAGACAAATTGTTGATCTTCAACTTAAATCAATAGTAGAAAGATTAAAAATCAAAAATATCAAATTGCGTGTTTCGGAAAAAGCCAAAACTTCATTAGTTTCTTTGGGTTTTGATCCTGTTTATGGAGCTAGACCACTAAAAAGAGTCATTCAAAAACAAATCCTTGATTCCTTAGCTCTTAAAATTATGACCGAAGAGGTTCACGCTTTACGAACATTCAAAGTTGATGTAGAAAACGACAAAATAGTTGTACGTTAAATTTTATGATGCATAAATTACTAGATTATACATTGTTTTTTTTGTTAATTCTCATACTTTTATTACCTTTAAAGAGTAAGGCTTCTTCTTTTGATCCTGATTATATTATTTCCGATTCAGAATTGATTGACTATCAAGCTATGGATCAAATAAAAATACAAAATTTTTTAGAAATGATTGGTGGAGCATTAAAAGATTACTCAACAATTGATATTAATGGTCAGAGAAAATTGGCTTCCGAGATTATTTATAGAGCCTCTCAAGATTATAAAATAAACCCCCAAGCACTTATCGTTCTTTTACAAAAAGAAAAAGGACTAATTACTAAAAAAAATCCTACTGATGATGAATATAATTGGGCTACTGGCTTTGCTTGCTATGATTACAGAGGACCAGTTAAACGCTTTAGGGGATTTGCTACACAAATAGATAGAGCTGCTTGGCGTCTAAAATATTTTTTAGAGCATCCATGGGAGTTTACTTATCGTCCTGGTCAAATCTATAGAATTAGCTGGCAAAAGGTAGTTCCCCAAAATTCAGCTACCGCAGCTTTCTATAACTATACCCCCCACATTCATGGCAATAAGCTTTTTTGGCAAATATGGCAAGATTGGTTCGCTCAAGAAGTAGGAATAATATCAGATGGATCTTTAGTGAGAATAAAGAATGAAGAAGGGGTTTGGTTGATACAAAATAATAAACGTCGCCCCTTTCATTCGGCAAATGTTTTTTTAATGAATCACAAATTTAAAGATGTAGAAATAGTTAATCAAAACGAATTAGAAAAGTATGAAATAGGAGAAACGGTTAGTTTTCCCAATTATTCTCTAGTTACTTTGGGAAAAGAAATGTTTATGTTGTCTAACGGAGAAAAAAGACCCATTTCTTATAAAATGTTTAAAGCTATTGGATTTCACCCAGAAGAAGTCATTGAGGTAGAAGAAAATGATATTGCCTTTTATCAAGATGGAAAAAGAATTAGCTCTCCTTACCCAAACGGAGTTCTGCTTCAAAATGAAGACTCAAAAAGTGTATTTTATGTCAAAGACAACACTAAGCAACCGATTGTGGATGTAACAATTTTAAACAACAATTTTCCTTATAATAATATTATTAAAGTAACTGCTTCTGAATTGTCAAAATTTGAAATTGGACCACAAGTTAAATTTAGAGACGGTACTCTTTTAAAAACCCATAATTCCCCTACTGTTTATGTCGTTGGGCACAAAAAATATTCTCCTATTTTTTCCGCTGAAACATTCGAAGCTATGGGATACCAATGGGGTGCAATTATTAATGTAAGAGAAGATATTCTAAAATTACATTCTCCCGGAGAAATAATTAAAATATAATAAAAAAACAAAACATTATTAAAAGTTTGGAGACCAAGTCTCCAAACTTTTTTATTTCTAGATTCACTACAAGTCTTATTCTTTCCAATATTCTAATGCTACTCTTAATTCTTCGTGATTTTGAGCATAAACCTTAAGTGGTATACCTTTAATGGTCGCCTCTACCGACTGCACTGCTGCTCGAGCCCCGACTACACTTCCTTGAGGGTGTCCATGTAACCCTCCACCAAAATTGATAACCAAATTTTCTCCTAATATTTCAACTAATTTCGAAACTAAACCTGGATGAAGGCCGCCTGAAGCAATTGGCAAGACTGGTTTAATCGAGCCCCAATTTTCACGTAATTTATCAAATTCTTTCCAATCTTCTCTCAACAAATCATTTATCTTGCAAACCTCTTCTGATCCTCCCTCCATTTTTCCCACTATAGCTCCAGTATGAAACTGATCTACTCCCGCCAAACGTGATAAATTAGCTAAAACCAACATAGAGATACCGTGTTTTTTATTCCTTGTGAATGTTGAATGACCAGCCCTATGCCCATGGATAATTAAATCTAGATTTTGATTTCTTAATTCCTGTACTGCAGCCCAACCAGCACTAATAATATCAATCATTATACATTTTCCTCCTAATTTTTTGACTAATTTTGCCCTCTCAATCATAACACTAACGGGAGCTGTAACATTAAAAACATAAACTTTCTTTTGGCCTGTTTCTTCCTCTACTTTTTTCTTTAAAATCAAAACCTTTTCAACCCTATCTTCAAATTTATTAAAAGTTAGGCTCGTCAAATTTTCGTCATCTTTTATTAAGTCAACGCCGTTTTTAAAAATCTTTGCTGCTAGATTAGCATTCTGAGTAGAAGTCAATCCTAATTTTGGCTTCATAATACAACCAATTATAGGTCTATTGTGAATTCTTAAAATTTTTCTTATTCCTTCAATCCCCCACCTTGGTCCATCAAACTGGTTAATATACTTCTTAGGAAATTCAAGATCTTTTAAACGTAAATTTTTAACTGCTTTCATACTAAATATATTTCCTGCAATACTTGATAAAAGTTGGGGGATGCTCTTTGGTTCAAATAAACTCAAAGGATAAGCAATTTTAAATATTCCCGTTTTTTCGTTTAAATAAAAAACTCTTGCCGCCAATTTTTTAAAAACTTTGTCTGACAGAGTTGTTAGTTTGGTCCATGTACCAATAGACGATTCTCCGGCAACCTGTTGCACTAATTCTTCTAACGATGTTTTTGATTCACCGTAAAAAGTGGCAATAATCTCATTCTTAAAATCTGGCTTGTACCTTAACCTTAAATAACTATTTTTGTTTTGCATATTTTTTAATTATTTTAATAAAAAAGGATAATTATTTTTAATTGCTTTTCCTATATCTTTTGGTTTTATAATCCCCTGTTCACAAATAATGCCAGTAATATATTTAGCTGGTATTACGTCAAAAGCAAAATTGATTATTTTTAAGCCTTTCGGAGCATTTTTCCACAGTTCTTTTGGAGAACGTTTCTCTATTCTAATCCATGATTTATTGTGAAATTTTAATAAAGTACTAGCAATATATAAAGGAACTTTTTCTTCTTTCGCCACAGTACCGATAGCAAAGCTTCCAATCTTGTTAATAACCGACCCATCTGACAAAATAGCATCTGCTCCTAAAATAATTTTATCCATCATCAAATTTCTGCCAGAATAGTGAGAAATTAAAAATCCTGCCGAAGAATCACTAACCATAGTTGTTGATATTTTTGCCTGTAATAAAGCCTTAGACGTAATTCTTCCTTGAAAAAGTGGTCGTGTTTCCGTATTATAGACTTTAAACTTTTTTTTATGTTCTTTTACTTTAATCAAAATTTGTTCTACCAACCAAGAATGGCAATGCGTTAGAATGTTATCATCGTTTTTAACTAATTCTCCTCCATAATTGATAACCAAAGCGCCAGCATCTGACATCATTATTAAAAAATCCTCGCCCGCCCTTTGAACACAATTTTTTGCATGAATTACATTTTTTAATTTATTTTTATTTAATTGAGAAAAAATAAATTTAACTCCATTCTGAGCCATTGGTTCAGTCGGCCTGGCTGATAATAAAAATTTAGCCCCTATTTTAAGTTTTTTCTTCAAAATTGACAGCTCTTTGGTTTTAATACTATCGCTATAGCTCACCAAAGATTTAATTGTTTGAATAGCTACATCGGTTGCTCCTTGAATCTTTAACGATTTAATATCTTGAAATGTTTGTTTTAATAAAGTAATCATACTTTAATATTATCATATTTTTTAAAAAATACAATAACAAAAAAGTTTGGAGAATTATTCTCTAAACTTTTTTCAAGCTCTTGGCACTGGATAAAATGTACAAAAATGTTAAAATATAATTATGGTTAAAATTGAAAAGGAAAAAGAAAAAAAAATAAAGCCAAGTACTGATTTGAAAAAAATAGCAAAAGAAAGAAAAGAAACAGAAGTTCAGCAAATTGTTAATCACTATTTCTATAGTAAGGGTTTATCTTTAGAAAAAATTAAAAATGACGCAAAAAAGAAAAAAATAATTTATTCTCGTTTCACTCACCCCGCTAAACAACTATTAGATCTTGCGGGCTCTGTTAAAAAAGCGAAAGAAGCTATTGATAAAGTTTCTAAATGGGCAAAATCCAGAAACCTTGACTATGCTATTGAAACAGTATTCAAAAAATGGCTAGAAATAGATCTCCTAAAACCCAAAGAAATAGTTAAAAAGCCTTTTTATATGGGAAGCCCTATGATTTGGAGCCAAGCAAAAAAGAAATGGTTCGTAGTTGACGAAGGTGGAGAGTGGCACGAATTTGTTGGAGAAGAAAATGATATTAAGTGGAAAATAAATAAATAATTTCCTAGCCACGAATGACCAGGAAATCGTGGAAGATATTAACCTTACAGTTGTTTAAAATAGCGTAAATCATTTTTGTCTTTTCCTGCTTCAATAAAGTCATCAAAAATAATTGGAATAATTGATTGTACCTTTTGAAGTAAATTACACATTACTTCACGAATTTCCCAATGAGAAAACCTTGAGGTTCGCATTTCAAAAATGTGTCTCCATTCTCTGAAATTTGCTGAAATTACTATTTCGGATTTAATCCCAATCGGCAAAACTTGCCTTGCGTCTTCGGGTGACCAACCAGCTTTTCTCAGAGCTCGATAGAACTCTTCAATTTCAATAAACATTTTCGTAATTGACATCTGACGTCCATCCGTCAATCTTACCATTTCATTTTCGTCCCTATGCGGAGGAACCACACACTTAAGCTGAAATTTCGTTAAATCAGGCCCTTCACCTTCCTTCGCATAATCCACATATCGCGTGGATTCCTGGGAAATCGCAGTTAAACGATGACGAACCTGCTCATGGGTAAAACCACGTGAAACATTATAAAATTTAACCGACATATTACTGTGTTCAAGAACACTATAGTGTCCACGATCAAGAAGCATTTTACAAAATTTTTGAGCCGTTTCTATTGTAACTTCTTTATCTGTTTGATAACAAGTGTGCCCCGCTTTTTCAATTCGTAATAATTGATCGAGTAATTCCGTTTTGGGCGTTAAAATAACAAATTTCCCTGCATTTTTTAGAACTTTCATTCAATTAATATTTAACTTAATTTAAGTTTGATTCCGAGCCTTACTTTTAAAAATATCAAAATTTTATTGTTTTGTCAACTTTTATGAACATTAAACAATATAAAATTATTTTTTTTGGAACACCTGAATTTAGTGCTATTATTTTAGAAAAATTGATTAATAGTCCCTTTCTTCCAATTGCTGTAATAACTGCCCCAGATAAACTAAAGGGCAGGAAACAAATCTTAACTCCATCTCAAACCAAAAAGCTCTCTCAAAAAAAGAACATTCTTATTTTCCAACCAAAAGTTTTAAGAAACAATAATAAAATTGTTAAAGAACTAAACGACTTGAAGCCTGATTTGTTTGTTGTGGCAGCCTATGGCTTAATTTTGCCGTTAGAGATATTAAATATCCCACATAATGGATGTATTAATATTCACCCTTCTTTATTACCTAAATATCGTGGAGCATCCCCTATTCAACAGACCATTCTTAACGGAGATAAGAAAACTGGTACTACTTTGATATTAATGGACAGGAAAATGGATCATGGACCAATTATAAGTCAAAAAGAATTTAAAGAGAAAATAGAAGAAATAAATTATCTTGAATTAAGCCTAAAATTAGCCATTTTAAGTGCTAATTTATTGCTTGATGTCTTGCCAAAATTTTTAACAAAAAAAATAAAACCCGTGAAACAGAACCATGAACAAGCAACTTTTGTTGAAAAGATTAACAAAACAGATGGAAAAATTGACTGGAACAAATCGGCAAGTAAAATTAATAGAATGACAAAAGCATATCATCCGTGGCCGGGCACTTACACAGTTCTAAATACAAAAAAATTAAAAATAATTCTGGTCGAATTTTTAAAGATAAACCACAATAAACAACCGGGAATAATGTTTCTTACAAAAAACAAAATTCCCGCAATTACATGCGGGAAAAATGCTTTAATATTAAAAGAAATTCAATTGTCCGGAAAAAATATCATCACAGGAAAAGAATTCGTTAACGGCTATCCACAACTATTTAACAGTATTATAGAATAAATCTTGTCTAAAGATTTTTCTCCTCTTTTTTACTTTCTTCATTTTCATTTGATATAGGATTCTCTTGTTCAACGTTTTCTTCTTTGTGTTCTTGTCCGTCTTCGGTCTCCTCATTTTCTTCTATGGAAACAGGGACTTCTTTAACATTTTCTTCAATAGATAGTTTTTCTTCAGTAATAGGCATTTCATCCTTGTTAGCACCACTAGAAGAATTAGAAATAACTAAAATTAAACCAAGGGCAACTATAACTATAGCTATCCAATAAGAAATAATATTAGCTAATAAAAGGATAATAGCAATAACTAACAAAGCAATTCCTAATATTAATTTGGGAGATTTATTTTTCATATTTACAATTTAATTAAATTAATTAATTTTATTTCGACCTCTTCGGTTATAAAAACCTATCTTCGATAGAACCTTGAAATTAAAACCTACTTTATTATACATTAAGATACTTTAATTATGACACTTTATTTATTTTTTGCAAACAGAAAAGAAATAATTTCTTTAGCAGCTGGAACTGCAATAGTGCTTCCTTCACCACCATTTTCTATTAAAATAGTTAAAACAATTTTTGGATTATCATATGGAGCAAAACCAATAAACCACGCATGAGGAGGTTTATCTCCCCCAACTTGTGCAGTTCCCGTTTTACCAGCTACTTCAACAACCGAATCATTTAAATAACGAGCGCTTCCTTGGGTAACCGCCGCCCTCATCCCCTCTTTGACTAATATAGAATCCTCTAAATTAAATAAATCTTTGCTAACAATTTGTAAGGATTTATTTTTTATTGTATTGTCAACTGGATCTCTGAATGCTTTTACTATATGTGGAACGAAAAGAGTGCCATTGTTAGCTAACAACATTGTATAATTAGTAACCTGAAGGGGCGTAACCAAAACATCTCCTTGCCCAATAGACAAATGATAAGTATCACCAATATACCATGGTTCATTCTTGTATTCTCTTTTCCACTCAGGGGTAGCAATAAAGCCATCTTTTTCTCCCGGCAAATCAATGCCAGTCTTTCTTGTTAGGCCAAATGTAGATAAATATTTTCTAATCTTTCCCTGACCCAGCCCTTTAAAATCATTGAATCCACCTCCCAAATAATAGAAAAAGGTATTTACAGATTCAGCTAAAGCCTTAACCACATTAGTATTGCCATGTCCTCCTTCTTTCCAGTCTGGAAAAAACCACTGGCCAATCCTTATACCTCCACTAGAGAAAATATTAGTTTTTGAGGTTATAATTCCTTCAGATAGTCCGGCAATTGCCAATAAAGGCTTAATAATGGAACCAGGCGGGTATTCTCCAGCTAAAGCTCGAAATATAAATGGTTTATCAATATTCTGGCTTAATTCTTGATATTCAGAATCGTTGCCTTGAATAAATATATTATTATCATAGCTAGGGTAACTAATCATTGCTAAAATTTCTCCATTTAAAGGGTTGGCAATTATAATTGTTCCAGCTCGGCTGTTAGATAGTTTAATATATTTTTTTAAGACACTATCTATGTATTCTTGTAATTCTAAATCAATGGTTAAAATTATATCTTGACCGTCTTCTGGAAGACTTTGATTGATTATCTTTTCTGCCCGTCCCAAAGCATTGATTTCTATTTTTTTTTGTCCATCTCTACCTTTTAATTCTTTTTCGTAATATAGTTCTATTCCTGTTCGCCCAATTAAACTTATAGGACTATATTCTGGATGTCTAGAAAGTTCTTGCTCGTTAATTGGCGCAACATAACCCAAAATATGCGCTAACGTAGATCCATACAAATAATCCCTTTGAGCCCTAATTTCTATTGAAAAACCAGGCAAGTCGTCGGTGATAAGTTTTAAATTTATGGCTGTCTGATAATCTAAATTCTTAACAATAATTATAGGCCGAAAAAGTGTTGAATCTATTTCAGTACGTATGTTCCCTATTTTCTCTCTCACATTATCCCCAATATCCTTAACCCCTTCTGTCTTTAATAAAAACTTGTTAAAGACTTTATCTCTTTCTTCTTTTTTGGTAGGTAAATCTTGAGGGGTAATAAATAAGGAGAAATGAGCCACATTTTTAACTAAAGGTCGGCCAGATACATCATAAATAAGGCCTCTATTAGCTTTAATTGATTCATTTTTTGTTCTGTTTCCTTCTGCAGTATTACAATATTCATCTCCTTTTATTATCTGTAGCCAAGCTAAACGTCCAACCATTATGAGAATAACAAAAATAGTCAAAAAATAGAAAAAAATAATTTTCTTTATTCTTATCGGCGATAACATAGAATCGTCGATACTTGAAAAATCATTATCAATTATAATATCTTTATTCATATTAGTTTACTTTTCTTTTAATTGTCTTAATTCCAAGAGTAATAACAAAAATAAAAATAGTATTCAAAACCATAAACCAGGCCAGACCAAGCCAATAAAATTTATTTAAAATAATACAATAATCAGAGAATTTTAAAAGATAAAATAAATAAGAAAAAAATAGAATATTAATTTTATAAATAAAGGTACCGACAAAACCTAATACAAAAAGGCTTCTTGTAGAAGTTATATTGAATTTATGAGCGATTTTATAAACGATAAACAACGAGCAAATTAAGCTCAAACAAAATAAACTGGGAGGGAAAATAGAATATAAATCCAAAAAAAGACCACCAATTATTGCGGTCAACCAAGTCCAAGAAGAAAAACCCGTAAAAAGCAAAGCCATAGCCAGAATAAAAACTAAAGACAATTGTTTAGGAAATAAGGGCCAGGATATTTGTAAAAAAACAAGCAAAAAAATAAAAAGAGACAAACAAATAGACCTTAATAAAGGAAACATAAAAAAATTAATTTACAGGTAGTAAAACCGAAACAATCCGTAAATTTTGCTCGGCCAATGAATTAATAGTTAATTCTTGAAAAATAGCATTTGGTTTTTTGTTTATCTCTGCAACTTCACCAATTATAATTCCACGTCGAATACCTTCCTCTAGTCCCGAAGTAATAACAATATCCCCTATCTCTATCTCTTGCCCTAAAGGCACATATTTCATCTTAATTATTAAATTATATTCTCCCTGAATAACACCAGACGTAATTTCAGGTTTATTTTGGTCGTCAGAATTAATAATATCTGCAGTAATAAAAGAATGAAGGTCTAATAATGGCCGAATATAAGAAATTGAACTTTCACTACTAATAACACTTCCCACTAAAGATCCCTTTTGGTCAACTACTGCCAAACCAGGAATGATTCCATCTTCTTTACCTTTATTAATTATAATCCAATTAAAACCTGACTCATAGCAACTACCTACAATACTAGCTAAAACAAATTTATCTTGAGATTCTGTTAGAAAATCAAGATGTTGCTCTAATGTTTCATTCTCTGCGCGATAAAATTTTAGTTTTATATTCTCAATCTTTAAATCCTCACAAATATCATATTGATTTACGGTATCTTGTTCTTGGCGATAAAAAAACTTTTGCCACGGTTCAGATAAAGCAAAAAAAATATTTTCTCCATGTAGGAGAAATATGGATAAATATAATAATAAAACAAGAATAAAGAAAATAAAAACTTTCCTCATAAAATTAAAATAGAAAATTTCTTTTAATGCTATCTAAATATTGGGAGTTGCACTTTCAATAATAGGACCGTCAGGATAAATTTCATCGATAGGAATTTCAATAACGTCTTCCCATTTAAGACCTAAAGATTCAAATATTTCTCCTGATTTAAAGGCGCGTTTTTGATTATTTTCTATTAAATATATACCTGGTTGGTTTGGATATTTAATTAACGTGCCATCTAAATATCCAGTAATATTTGGTCCAAAAGGATATGCTTCGTTTAAGGGTATTTCAATCACATTTTCCCATTTAAAACCTAATTTTTCAAATATTTCTCCAGACAAAAATGCGCGTTTCCTATTATTTTCTATTAAATATACCCCACGTTGGTCCGGATATTTAATTAAAGTTCCATCAGCTCTTCCTTGAGATTGAACAATAAATTGAAAGCTATTTATTATCATCTCAAAAGTAGTTTTGAAATTAGCCTTTTGAACAGTGCCTAACATATAAGATAAAAGATAGATTTTATCTCCCTTACTAATATAAATTGTAAGATAATCCTGACTCCATATTGCAGGTTGGTCATTAACAATTGTTTCAAACAATAAATCGGGATCTATGTTTGGTGATTGACGCAAATACCAATCGCGTGGACTTAATTTTTCGGGATTATTCTCTACAGTAACACTAAAAAATTCTCCAGTATTAGTGATTAGTAGAACCTCTTGATTGTTTGTTTCTGGTATGGCTCGAGCCAACCAAGAAGCTGGATGAAAAAAGCTATAAGCAAAAGTGGGATTACTATAAATATCGATTATACCAGAAGTAGCTATTTTATCACTTTTAGTTAAGGGGTCCATCAACGCTAATATTTCTTGCCCGTCTGGAATGGAATCAGTGTCAGAATCAGGATTATTAATCTCTGTTCCAAAAACGGACTCTTCTGTATCAGTCAATCCATCGTTATCACTGTCAGAGCTTGAAGAGATGTTAGGAGCTATTTGGAATTCTTCAACAGAAGGTATTGTCTTTGATTTTTCAACGATGAGTCCTATGGTATTGGACGGGATAAAATCTAACTCAACTCTCGCAATATTAGTATCAATATCAACAGAGCTTGGTAGTGACGTCCATAGATTATCTTTAAAATAGCCAATAACTATATCTTTTTCCCACCTTTCTTCTACTAATTCTTGATGATAAAATATTTTTAAAACTGTAGTTTGTGAAAATATCAAGTCATCCGCTGGTTCAATCTGGTAAAGAGCACCAACAACATTATAAAACTCATCCCCCTTATTTTCGGAAGATGAATCTGGGATTATTTCAATTTGAATTTCTGGGTCTATAGCTCCTTCAGGTAGATAGAAATCAAACCAAGAGATTACTTCTTCTTCGTTATTTTTAGCCTCTACCCTTAATGTCTGTTCTTTAAAAATAGATTCTTCTTCTACTATTTCTTCTTCTACTATTTCTTCTTCTACTATTTCTTCTTCTACTATTTCTTCTTCTACTATTTCTTCTTCTATTGGAACCTCAGGAGTTAAAATTTCTGGAACCTGTGGCTGACTATAATATTCTTGTGTCCAAAAATAAAAATATATCCCCCCGCCAATTAATAAAATAAATAGCACAATTAAAAACAAAATTAAATTTCTCTTTTTACTCCCCTTTTTCCCTAAGCTATATCTCTTGTCCTTTAGCTTAAATTTTTCTGGCATTGTATAAACATTTTCTTCTCTCTTTTGATTTTTGCCTTGTGTTGATAAAATTTGTCCATCATCAACCTTCTTGATAATGTCTTTTTTAATCAACTCAGGAACGGTAAAGTCTTGTTTTTTCTCTTGACTTAAATTCTCTTTAGGGATATTTTGCTGCATTTTATTTTTATCAATAAAAGCTGTTTTTTCTGACGCAAGAGAAAGATTAGCTAAGGGAGCTGATTTCTGAACTGGACCATCTTCTGAGAAAATAGACTTTCTTTGTATGTTATTGTCCTCTTCTTTTCTTTTTATTTCGTCAAACATAAATAAATAAATTACTAATATCTAATTTTTAACAGTATCTTCTATCACTTCTATTCTAACTCTTTAATTTCTTTTTTTAAATCGAATAATTTAGCACCAACAGTTGAATTGTCTGGATCTAAACCCCTCCTTACCTCTTCACCGTCTTGTATACCGTCCCTATCAGTATCTGCCCTTAAAGGGTTTGTAAAATAAACATTGACTTCTAATCTATCTGAAAGACCATCATTATCAGTATCTGGATTGTCTATCCTTGTTTTTAATTGTTTTTCCTCTATATCTGTTAGACCATCAGCATCCGTATCTAACGGTTTTTCTTTGGTTTCTATAGAAGAAACTACCGAAGGAGTACTAGTTGTATTGTCAGCTGGTTCAACAAAAGTCCTATTTTCAAATTTATTCCAAAGATACAAAAGCAAAAAACCAACAGCAATAATTATAGCTAAAATAATCAATAAACGGATTATCAATATAAAAAGATTCTTACTACCCTTTTTAGAAGATTTTGCATTTGAAGAAAATTTGTTGGACAAAATTTTTACATCTTTCAAAGGAAGTTCTTTTTTTATTTCTTTCTCTTTTTCTACTATTGGGATTGGTTTAATGTCTTCAAAAATGTCTTCTACTTTTTTTTTATCTTGATTATCCATAATTTATAAATCATTATATATATTTTAAAATCTCAAAAATAGAACTATAACATATGAAATAGAAAAACAATTTTAGAAAACGCAAGAGTCAAAATTAAACCTTAATTCAAGATAACAAAAACATAGTTTAATCAGGGTTAAAGAGCCACATCCCACTGACCCTTGGCGTCATCCTCATCAGGACTAGGATCAATATCATTATGAATTAGAACACCGTTCACAAAATAATTATTCAATGAACCTTCTAACCCTATGTTATATTCATAATAAAAATAGGTAACGGCTTCAAAGTCAGATATTTCAACTTCATCAAATTTATTTAATTCTTCGTTAAAAAACAACACCTTGTCTCCTATATTAAATTTTACTAAGCGTTCATATTTGCCAAGATCTAGATTATAAAAGGGATGGTTTAGAGTAACATCTAACTTTGCTCCATTTGATAAACTTAATATAACTGCTGGATCTCTAAAGTCTTCATGAGTAAAGATTTTTGCAACTATAGATGTTTCTAATTTATCTGTTTTTGCATTATATGAATAAACAATATCTCCTATATTTATATCCTCAATATTAACATCACCTTCAGGAGTATATACTTTTGAGCCACTCGCAAAACATCCTCCACCTCCACCTCCACCACCTCCATCACACGCACTATCTGGTTGTCCATCTGGAAAATAATCTGGGTTATACGTCATGCAATCACAATCTTCACCACAATACCAATATTCGCCCGCAGCAGGATCATGCAGATTATTACAATCAGAATTGCTGTCACATGAAAAATCACCACCACCACCACTGTCATACTCACACTGATTATCAACGCAAATATGATCAGGATAACAATGACTGTTAGTATTGCAACTATTGCCAGGCAAACAAATATTATCACTACATTCTTCTCCCCTAGGACAATCATCGTGAATACCACATTCTACAACAACTTCACATTGTCCCTGAACACAAATAGAATTTTCCCCACAATTATTTCCACATTCACCACAATTTTCATTAGATAATGTATACGTTTCACAACCATCCGAACCACTTGTATTTAAGTCATTATTACAATCTTCCCAAGAATCGAGATTACACTCACAAATAGAATTATCACATACCGTGTGCGGCCCACAATTATTCCCACATTCACCACAATTACCAGGAGAGCCCAAATATGTTTCACAACCAAGAACTGTCGTATCGCAATCGCCCCACAAACCAGAACACTCACAAATAAAGTAACTATTACATATCGTGTTTATACCACAATTTACTCCGCATCCACCACAATTACCAGGAGAGCCCAAATATGTTTCACAACCAGGACTATCAGTACAATCATCCCAATTATCTTCACAAATACAACTATTATTTCCGTTACAAATCATATGTGTACCACAGGGTACACCGATGGGTTGATCAAAACATAACAAGGCCTCACAAACACCATCATAACAAATCTCAAGATCTGTATTGCAGAAATCGCCACAATCTCCACAATTTTCAGATGTATTCAATTGTGTCTCGCAGCCATTATCCCAATTATCATCACAATTCTTCCAATTATTATAACATGTAAAACCACCAGAAGCGCTACAGTAATAATTAAAACCCCAATAGGTTCCTTCTGGTACTAAAGTACAAACCGGTGGTATTTGATTATTACACTCACTACAACCATTACAGACAAATCCTTCTGGATAATAAGCACACGAGCCATAACCATCACAATATCCTGCCTCACAATCAGAGGGACTGTTAGAACACTGATCATGAGGATCTTCACCCATCGGCACATTCAAGCATCTACCATCTACAGAACAATATTTACATACTGATGCTACTCCACCATTAATACAAAAACTTCCTGGATCCGATAAAACACAAGCACCAAAACCATCACAAAAGCCAGCTGCACACTCTGTCACGGCACAAACATCTCTTGGGTCCTCGCCTTCAAGGACTAATTGGCAAGTACCAGCGGTATCACAATATTGACACAAGCCTTCACATGCTGCGTCACAACAGACACCATCACTACAATGACCTGATTCACATTCGGCGTTAAAAGAGCAAGTTTCTCCTGTGCCTAATTTGCTAGCACATCCAGCCCAAAAACAATTATCACAGATCAAACCCTCTCCTGAACCTAAACCCAAACTAGCGCAAGTCATCCCCGCGGGCACAATATTCTCTCCCGTTCCATCACATTCTTCACATGGTTCTAAGATACCATTATTACACTCACCTATTCCCCTAGAAACAACATAATTATGTGTGCCCATACTATCATCCTGACTAATAGTTACATTATTATATTCTCCTCCCCCTATCCATATAACAGAATTTCCCGGTTTATATTCTAAATTAGCACGCAAAATATAAGCTTGTCCTAAGCATAAATCATTTTGAGGCGTATAATACTCATAGACATGAGAACCCCAAGGATGTGAGAAAAAACCAGTAGTTGGATTGTAACAAGTGCCACTACACTGATAATCTGGTTGGCTTGGGTCATTTAAACAATATGGATATTCTGGTTCTGGAGAACCACCACAAAGACCATTAAAACGATTAATAGGATCAATTGGTAACGACTGCCCTAATTCACTACTCAAAGTATATTGCCATGATGGCCATGTGGTATAAGTTTTGCCAGTAATATAAGAGCCAGATTTTAATTCGGGGTAATAACTAGTTGAACTATGATAATTATCTAGAACATTCTCCGTTTCGCTTAGGTCATAAATCCTTAATAAATCTCTCTGCAGTTCGGATTTATGTGATGGATTAATCATATTAATATTAAATTTCCAATTATTTAAAAGCTGATTAAATATACTAACAGTTTCTGCAGATGCCCCCTCGTTATATGACAATATGTATATATAAGAATAAACATCAGTACTTATACCACTACTCATATCAACATTTGTGGCTCCTACATAGACAGTACGACCATCCCTAATAGCATAATAATTATCAATAGTAAAATAACTTGGGCTAGCAGGATTAGATACATTTTTATTATACCAAAGCAAGGGAGGTAATCTTTGGGGATTTTCCATTATTTTAAGCCCGATAACGTCTCCTTCTGAATCTTCAACCGTAAAAAGAAATTCTTTAATTAAGTTTGGGTCAACTAAACCCGGCTCTGGTGACACAACTTGAGCAACAACCAAAGAAGTATTTAAAAAATATAAAAACATCAAAAATAAACCAGTTATGGCAGTAATGGTCAAAAAAAGTTTTAATCGTTTCTTAATAAACATTATTTTTGTTTAAAAATTTTAAATATTAGAGTCAATAACACAAGACCCATCAACACAAATTAACCCCGCTCCAGAACATGCAGTTCCACAAGATCCACAATTACCAAGATCTGTGCTTGTATTTGTTTCACAACCATCATCATCGTTACAATCGCCCCAACCAGTTTGACAAACACAATTGTTCCAAAGATTACAAGCTTGATTATAACCACAAATAGTTCCTGCAGGATATTCGCTACAATCTTCAGCGTAAGCGTTCTGAGATGCTATGTAATATAGCATGTTGATTATTGCTCTACTTTCCGTCGTATCGAATGGTTGCCACATCTCGTAATAGCCGCCATTATAATCAGACCCTGCCTGAATTATTCCAACCTTTCCGCAAGTAGCAGCATATGGTACATCACTATCAGTACCATAATACCAAACCTTAAGACCACCTGGGGCCTTGCAAATATCAGTATCTCCATCAGTCAATACTTGACAATTGCCACGCGTCTCTAAAATAGTAAAAACTGGATCTAAATCATATGGAGTAGTAAAAAATTGTTCAGTATCTTCATAATTAGCATTTTTGGTGATTTCTGTAAAAGTATTTAAACTAGGAGTCGAAGATTCGCATCCTTCGCAATTAAGATCACTATTACCAACACAAGATATACCAGCATAATTCATCAAGCTATTAATGTTTATATGAGTATAATTAGGATTAGATTTATTTAAAAAAGCATCATAAGTAAATAAAACTGCTCCACCTTTTTTAATAAAATCTTCAACTACTAATGCAGATCCTTCATCGAAATCTATTCTACAAATTGGGTCCACTATACAATTTTCTAACTCTGACATATTTGTATTAGCATAACAACATTCTGTTCCTATGTTTGCATTGACAAGAAAAGTATTATAATTAGTCAATCTATCTTCCTGTGGAAAATAATTATTGGCACCAAGATTAATGTTGCTTAAATTGACATGAGACCATGTAACGTGTTCTTCTTCTTCTAGATCTACATAGCCCCATAAGTCCTGACACTCTGAATTATCGTCATCAGGATAACAGTCTAATCCTAATATAAGAGATAAAGACACATTTTCTTGACCTAGAGTCCTTCTGGTATACATAACATTTAAATCAGTAACTATCTGACACTGGTCATTACAATACTCCCTAATATTTGATATATCCCAAGAATTAAGATCAGCAGTGTCACATTCTTCGACATTTTCCTGTACAATCCCGTCTCCACAATGAGTAAACCATCCACCATTATCATCGAGAGAAGCATCACACATTTGCGTATCGTCATTTGGTTGAAGGGCACCATTTTCATAACAATAGACGTCATCACCATTATCATAAAAACATTCGTTAGCAGTACATATTCTTCCCGACATTTCAACCCAAGGATCAGAATATACCACGCCATCTTCTGTATAAGACCTTATTCTAAAATTGTAAAGATCTTCTGAGGGAATAGTAAAAATTTTACCTTCATTACTTGCGTCAGCTGATTCGTAATTATCGTAAATGCCAGAAACAGTAAGGCCATACTCTATATTATATCCAGAAGATTCATCACCTATATTTATACCATCAGGACGACTCCATGATAAACTAATATATGACCTAGGACTAGTATGCCAAGGTTTAGCATTAAAACCAATTGGTGTGCCAGGAGCACAAACTCCGTTAATACAATTTGTTTCTCCACAACTCACCCAACTTCCACTGCCACCAAGAGAGCAAACGCTATTTTCACCTAGTCCTGGATGGCATCCATAATAACATACATAGTCAGCACCAGTAGGACCAGAACTATAATAATAACATTCATCATCATTACATCTTCTTGAAGAAACCGTATTAGACGGAACAGAATATATTTTTTGACCATCATCCTTAAAATTATAAGATTTTACTCTATAATCCCAAAGACCAGAAGGTACTTGGGGTGTTAAAACTCCAGAAACAGGGCCTTGAGGGATTTGAATCCAATCATCATCTTCTCCTGTTTGTTTCTTTTCTATTAAGTATCCGTCTGGTATATTAGTTTGTTCGTCCCACATTAAAACAATATTCGAATGATAATAGGTTGGCATAGGCCAACTTCTAAGATTATCAGGAGCGCAAACACCAGTAGTGCAATCTGTATCACAACTAGCATTGCCACACACACTACAATCAGATAAAGTTGTTAAATCTGTTTCACAACCAGGTTCTTCATTACAATCTCCCCAACAATCTCCCTCATTACAAACACATTCTGTCCCTCCCATACAATATTCATCACAAACCATATGAGGAGGATTATTAATATCACATTGTTCCCCACAGTTCTCTTGTAATTGACCATCTCCACAAGAAGATACCCAATCGCCATACGGAGATATGCTACTATCGCATACATTCATATTTCCGTCTGGATGACAATCTCCATCAGCATAACAGTAAACACCGTCACCATTGTCATAAAAACATTCGTTAGTAGAACATGTTTCTCCTTCAGAAGTAATAATATCAGAATAAACCTTATTTTCGCTCGCACCATAAACATAAGATCTTGTCTCAAAATCATAAGATTCTCCTGAAGATAAACCATGAACAATAATACTGCAACCGGGAGAAAAGCATGGAATAGTCATGTCCACCCAGAAATCATCCTCTACTTCGCGATACTCAGTGACAATGCTATTATCTGGAGAGAACCAATTCACACGAAGTTTTGTTCTAGGATTTATAACTTCAGGAACAGCATTAAAATTTGTAGGAGAATCAGGAATACAAACCTCATCCTCACAACCGTTTCCTTCACAATTATTATAACAAGCCCCACAATTAGCATCACTTGTTAGATCTGTTTGACATATACCATCATCGCATGTATCCCAATTTTCTTCACAAACACAACTATCACTACCATCGCACTCCATGTGGTCTCCACAAGGAGTACCTATCGGTTGATTAACACAAAAATCTTGGCAAACTCCGTCATTAGAACAAACATTCCCGTTACCACAAACATTACCACAAAATTCACAATTTTCATCTGTGCCCAATTCTGTTTCACAACCATCTATATCATCGTTACAATCGCCCCAACCAGAAACACATGTCCATCCCGAACAACTGGCATCACAAGTAGTATTAAGGAAAGTCTCGTTAGCATCACACATTTCTCCGCAATTAATCATACTATTATCCCACCCGCAAGAAGATACCCATGCCGGATTATCAGATCCATCAACACCACATATTTCCATAGTATTATCAGGTTTGCACGAATTAGCATCATGACACATATCTCCAAAATTATTAAAAGTACATTGTCCTTCAGGACATGGTGTTGTTGCTTCTTTTCTGTCAGTCCATCCAGATGTAACAATTCCACCAGACACAAATGACCTTAACATATAATAATAAGTAGTTGCTTCGCCTAAACCATCATTATCATAATTTGTAGAACTTCCATCATCAATAGTAGCAATACAATCAACTGTTTCTTCTGCACAATTCCCAGGAAGAGCACCTATATTAGTAGATCGCCTTAACTCAAATCCCTCTACACTGTCAGATTGAGTCCAATTTAATTCAATGGTTGATTCATTAATAGCGATGGCCTCAAAATTTCCTGGTATATCCGGCTGGCCCACGCAATTACCATCAATACATGCTTCCCCACCACAATTATTACCACAAGCTCCACAATGATCACTTGATGTCTCGGTGTTTACTTCACAACCGTTTCGTTCTTTTCCTGGCAAAGTATAATAAGACGGATTATCTTCACACGTTTCTATTCCAGGACAATCGGCAGCAGCATTACAATCTATCCAGCTACTATCACTACAAACATATTCATATGTATCACGGTCACAATCACCGTAATTTAGATTATCGCATACGCACTCATAATTAGAACAATTCTGATTAATCTCATCTGGACCATCAACATAACAAGAAATATTACAGTCGCCACAAGTGGCTTCTGTTGAAAAATCTGTTTCACAACCATCTAATCCTAAATTATCATTACAATCACCATACAAAGTCTCACATATAGTACCCCCAATACAATCTACACAAACAGTATTTGTAGGAAAACCACCATCACATTCTTCTCCACAATTAATTGCCATATCCCCCCAACCACAAGAAGATACCCAACCACCCATATAGCCAACACTACTATCACACAGATTCATAGTCCCATCAGGATGGCATTCTTCATGGACATAACAACAATCATAATAATCATCATCATTATCATCATAAAAACATTCATTATCGTAGCATAGCCTTATTCCTGAAAAAGTAGCCCAGTCAGAATAGACAACACCTTCTTCTGTAAAAGACCTTATTCTAAAATCGTAAGTATTGTCATTTGATAAATACTTGAAATCATTAATAGCAGAAGACGTATGTAATGAAGAATTGCCATAATTATTTTCACCAGCTAAACTGTATTCTAACTTATACCCGGAATCTATACAACCAATTTCTATACCACTAGGACGAGCCCAACTTAATTTAATATATGTTCTGGGATTATTGACATCATCAGGTTGACCAATAAAATTAATTGGTACACCAGGAACACAAACATAACCATCACTGCCTTCAACACATTCTCTGCCATCACAATCAATGTCACAATCTCCACAATTAGGTAATTCCGTCAAATCTGTTTGGCACTCATCATCATCACCACATGTCCCCCAATTTTGTTCACAGATACAATTACCATCACCATTGCATTCTGTATTGTCTTCAGGAAGTCCACAATCGTCACCAGGATCTTTATTAAAACATTCGCCTTGACAAACTCCACCAGAACAAACATTCCCCTCACCACAATCATTATCACAACCCCCACAATTTTCAGATGTAGTTAAACTTGTTTCGCAGCCAGGTATTGCGTCATCCTCCCCTTCATCACAATTTCCATAATCAGAGTTATCACACAAACACGCCCCACCAACACAATTTTGATTAGCAGTACTTCCACCAAAATAACAAGAAGTATCACAGTTACCGCAATGATCTACGGTAGTTAAGTCTGTTTGACAAAAATAATCAGGAGTACAGGTACCCCAACCAGTCTGACAACCATCTCCTATAATACAATCAATACAATTCACATTCGGAGGATTACCACCGTCACATTCCTCGCCACAATTAATTTCACCACCATCACAAGAACTATTCCAAAGATCATTACTGCACACCACCATGGCATTCGGCCCACACTCGCCAAGTTCATAACAAGTATTGCTATAATAACAACCGCCTATAGTGCATGTTGTTACTGAAATCTCACCTGAAAAAGCAGAATAAATTATTGGCTCTCCTTCTATTTCTAGATAAGATCGTATTTTAAAATTATAAGTAGTAATTGGATCCACGCCCCCGCCAAAACCATAACCACCAGTAATAGAATCGGGACTTGCTAACAACACATATGTAGCATCACCATTTTCCTTCCACCATATCTCATATCCATCTACTCCAGTAATTAAGTTCCAGTTTAACATAATCCCCTCCCACGATGACGTTAAATAATTACCAGGATGACCTCTAAAATTATTAGGAACATCTGGCTCACAAATGCCATTAATACATCCCGTACCATTACAACTAATATTACAATTTCCGCAGTTAAGTGGGTCTGTTGATAAATTTGTTTCACAATCTGTGGTAACAGTCACACAATTTTCCCATGGATATGCACAGACACACTCTCCCAAATCTGTACCTATACCACATTCCTTATTGTCGCCAGTATTACCACACTCTTCACCAGTAGCATCATACCATGTTCCAGTGTCATTATCTTTGTCACATATTAATATAGGTTCTGTAGCAACAGGATGACAAGAAGAAGGTGTATAACAAGAGCCATTAAAATAACAATCGTAAAAATTAAGGCACTGAATCATTGCCGAAACATATTCAGTCCAGTCAGAATATTCAATTGGGTTATAAGTAGTGTCGTTAAAGGATCTTAAAGAATAATAATAAGTAGTTGCTTCAGCTAGGCCAATATGAGAATAACTTGTCACATCTTTGCCAAGACCTGAAATCAAAACATCCGGCTCACTAGAATTTGGCGGATTAGGGCTATCTGTATAATATCTTAATTCAAATCCATCCTCATAATAATCAGTTATTGGGTTGTCAATATCAGTCCAACTAATATCAATTTGACTTAGGGAAGACATACTAACACTGACGTTAGTGGGAGGAACAGGCGGTTCAGGTAATACCACTATACACAGATCATTACAAATCTCTCCAATTTCTGTGTCCCAATTCACAATAGGACTTTCATTATAGTCGCACTCTTCAAGGGGATCTTTAGTACCATCTCCACAGTCTCCTATAATTTCACAAACACTATCGTCACATTCATAACCATAGTCACAAGTATATTCTTCTCCACAACCACCACAATTTTCACTTGATGTATTTAAATTTTCTTCACAACCATCACCTAAATTATCATTACAATCACCCCAATTTAATTGGCAGTCATTACACCAGCCAGCACCATCGCATTTAGTATTATTTTGACAAGTATTATTACAAATACCACAATGAGAGTCATCGTTCATTAAATCCGTTTCACAACCAGGGTCAGTGGTACAGTCGTCATAATAATCAGAATCATTACATACACATTCATAATTCTCACAATTTTGATTAGTCTCAGGTGGACCACCAACATAACAAGAAGTGTCACAGTTACCACAAGTATCCTCTGACGTTAAGTCTGCCTCACAACCGTCAGAATCTATTCCATTACAATTCTCATAATTATCTGGATCATTACATATACAAGAGCCTTCTTCACAATTTTGATAATCACCGCCCAAGGTTAAACAATCTCCGCTACTACAACATGAATCAGAGCAAGAGCCACAATAATCATTGTTATCCAATAAATCTATTTCACAACCGTTATCATCAATATTGTCACAATTTCCATAATTTGTATTACACGTCCAACCGTCACACTCACCAGAACAATTAACATTTAGTAATTCACCTAAATTAATGCCATCACAAAGTTCGTTACAATTTATTTCAACTCCATCACAAGAATTTTCCCAAGTTGCTACGCCTACTCCAGAAATATCAATCAAACATACTTGATTAAACCCTGGCTTACACTCATAAATCTGATAACAAATATTGTTATATAAACATTTATTATCAGGACACTCAGTCATTGCCGAATCCTCAACCCAGTCAGAAAAAACCGTATAACCTCCCGTGAACGCTCTTAATTTATAATAATAAGTAGTTACTTCTGCTAAACCATCAGTATCAATATAGCCCTGTGTATTCTCTGCTAAAAAGGGGTCTGTAAGTAGCGAATAAGAACCATCTATACCCACTTTTCGTTGAATTTCAAAACCCTCTTCATTAGAAGAATTGTCCGTCCAGGAAAGGTCAATTTGTCCAGAAGGATCTGAAACTGACGTTATCGCAGAGAAACCAGAAGGATCATTAGGGGTACAAAAGCCTGAAACACAAACTATATCAACCGTATCACAAGGAGTATTACAGTCTCCGCAATGCAAATTTGATGTCATTAAGTTTACCTCACAACCAAGTATATCGCCTTCTTCATCATCTCCGTCGCAATTTGCGTAACCAGTATTACATTCCCAACCCAAACAATTATCTAAACATTGAGCATTATGTTCTGGAAGAATACCCATTACACCATCACAAACTTCATTACAATTTACTTCATTACCGTCGCAAGACTCAATAAAGTCTCCATTAAAACATATTTGTGTACTATCATCAAGGCAAACACCGTCTCCATAACACTGCCCGCCGCTATAACAATACCCTTCTGGGCAACTAGTTGTAGCCCAATCTTCCATAGCATAAGCAGAATAACCAGCGTCATTATGTGCTCTTACTCTATAATAATAAGTTGTAGCTGAATCCAAATCCGAATCACTATATGTATCAATATTCTCACCTACCTCAGCAAATTCATTATCCCAAGAACCAGCACCATTAATAATTTCTTTTCTTTCTATTTTGAATCCATTCTCGTTATCAGAGTTGTCACTCCAACTAAGATTAATTTGGCTCCAAGAATTATTTTCGTCAGTTTGAGCCAAGAGATTAGATGGCGCAAAAGGAGCATTAGGAATACATTCGTCGCCACCTTCAACACGATAATAATTATCGTCGCAAATCCATCCCGAACAATCAAACAAACAAGTCGCGTGAAGAATTGGTACTTCACCGTAATCGTAACCATCACAAACCTCGCCCTTAAGGTTTTCCATTATACCGTCACCACAACTATTAGAAATAACCCCCTCGCCTTTTAATAATAATCGTGGTAAAAGCGGATCATTGTCCCTACAATAAAAAAGTTTAAAATTAGTATCCACTAATTCAGTCCCAAGACCTATATCTGCATAAATCCAAGGATGCTCACAAAGAGAAACTTGAGCTTGAGCTTGGCCCACAACAGAGGAATTTGTTATAATATCCCCAACAACTAAATTTGCAGTGGCTGTAATCTGTGATGACCCGTCCTGGGTTTTAGATATAATCTCTGTTCCAGAAGGATCGTCACGAACATCATCGCCAATATCTACTACAGCTGAATTGGTAGAATCCCACTGCCAGTTCCAACTATAACCAGTAACTCCAAAAATTTCATTATCTTGGCTATCGTAAGCATGAGCTTGGAGATTTTCTAGATCTCCGGCTATATTAAAATAAATATCTCCTGGTATTATTTCTACTCTTGCTAGCTCGCATAATTCACCAGTAGTGAATGTCCACTCATAGCCTTCTGACAAATTTATACCATACTGCGTTTTAACACCATTATCTCCACCAAAAATAATAACCTTATATTCTTTCCATGGACTAAGTAATCCAGAATTAATATTAGCTACTGTTTTGTTTTCTTCTGTTACATAAGAAGAAATATCAGCTTGTGGCAGTTGGCACCAAGAACCACCAGCTTGAGCACCAACATTTTTTATAAAAAGATTCTTTAATTTAAAATACAAATCCGCAAAAATATTTTTATTATTATATAAATTTTCAAAAGCCTGTAATTGTTCGCAAATTAATCCTACTTGAGAACTATCATATAGACCCCAAAGTTCAATTGTATCAGAAGAAATAGTACTATCATCCATTATTTGATTAAAATTAGCAGTAATGACTATATTACGACATACTTCCTCATCTCCATTTCCTGGAGAGACCGAATTAATTAAAGGGTTAGTGGCCACAATTAGATGAGCAGAATCATTGATTTGAGGATGAGATGTTATTTTTGCCTCTACATCAGCTTCCCCCAAAGCTAATGATTGAATTGTTGCTTCCCATTGATTAATAGTTGCAGGGTTAAATTCAGCAACATCTGAGCCAGGTTGTGCTGGTTGTTGACCTTCTAATGTCCATGCATAATTCCCGTTTAAATTACTAGCCATTAAATAATTACAATTTGAAGAGTAAGTGTCGATATAATAATCTTGAGATGCGGAATACTCTAAAATTATATCTTGAGGATTAATACAAATTTTATTTACAGCACAAATACTAGACCCAGTTTCAAATTCCCAAACATAATCATCCTCTGCATCTTCAATATCATTTCTGTTACCATCTAATGGCAAACCACTAATGTCTTTAATCCCACCATCTCCACTTTTTAACGTAACCCTATATTTTTCAGAAGCAGAAAGAAGTCCATCAACATATATGGTAGTCAAGCTCTCACTGTCCAGGGCTTCCAAATATTCAAGCGCAATTGTGACATCTTCATAAGACTGGTCAGTAACATTAAATTTCTCCAATTTAATATTATCTGTATTTAATAAAGTATCATGATTCATCAATCGATTAAACCTAACAACTATTTGAGCATCAGGACAATTTTCTTGGGAGTCTTTCCACGGTGATGGTGACGGCCCGCCTTCTGAACAAATTTCACAACCTTGTTGCTCTACAACACGAGGTAAACCAGTAGGGCTAACATTTAAATTTCCGCAAGTATTTTCATCTTGACAACTTTTGTTGTCTCCGGATTCTTCTGCTACAATAAGTGCATCACCATAGCTCTCTGAGGTAGCAGTGGTCAAAAGGCTTTGAGTAGAATCAACCGTTGCAACACCTTCGTCTCCTGAACTCCATTCAAATCCTGTCACGCAAATTGCTTCATCGTTTTCATCTAAAGCAAGGGCAATAAAATCTTTAGTTTCACCTATACCTTTAATAGTAAAATTTCTTGGCTCAACGCCAATTTCTTCTATAACACAAAAACCGCCAGCCTGTTGCGAAGCGGTTGTTTTATTAAAAACATTACAATTTAAACTATTGTCCCAGGTGCATGTGCTACCAGTCAGACCATATGAAACCCCTTGAGAAGATCTTACGCCAGTACCATTAGTCCCTGTTATAAATTCTACACTATATATAGTACCTGTTGTTAAAATACAATTATTTGGATAAAAAACAGTAACGTTATCATCTGTAGAATTAGTAGAAACAATTTGACCATTAAGATAACACCTATCTTTCGGGCTATTATATTCGCCGTCATCAGCACCACAAGCACCATTTTTGGAAACCTTTATATATTCATAATTTAATCTGCTTCTGTCCATTGGCTCATCAAAGGTTAAAGTAAAAGCAGTGTTAAGCCCTGTTATAGTTGGATATCCGCTCGCTGTGCATGTCCCAAACTCTACAATGGGACGGCTATAACAACACCTATTTGGATCTAAAAATCCGCAACCAGCACCTGTACATTGATCATCATTTTCACACCCACAGCAAAGTCCGCGTTCAGTGCCAATACAACCCCCTTGATTAGCTAAACAATCCAAATTTTCGTTATTACAAGCATTAGTTTCTTCAGGGTTACAACAACAACGACAATCCTCCGTTGACTCTTCTAAACAACTATAAGGAGTACTACAATAAGAAACTCCCGTATTACAGCCTGTATCGCATTCTAATATACATATATCTTCAGGTCCACCTCCAACTGGATCTACATTAAAATTAAGAGGATTACTATCTACACTATTCTGCTTTACTTCAACATTTATTATTCCAAGGGGTAAAATAAAAGGTGATTGAGAATGAATCCCTGTTTGAGCAACCCATCCCGGATAGGGATAATCAATGGCTACTTCATTAGAGTTATAATAAATATCATCATCATTGCTTATATCTCTTGCTTCTAAATTATCGTTTGCAGTAAGTTGGGTAACTATCCCTGGAAGACCATGACTGGGTCTTAGATTACAAATCCCTACATGGGAAGAACCAGAAGTAAAACCAGAACTACTTGAAGCGATAAAATTATCTCCATAAGAAGCTGATGTGACTCTAATTACACCAAATGGACTTCCTGTCTCAGGTACTTCAGCAATAATTTGCTCATTCTGCCAAGCCGAACTTTCGCACCGAGCAAAAGGAATAGCAGATAATACATTATTAAATTTTACTTGACTATAATTCTCATCATAGTTATTAAACCAACATCCATGAATTGTAACCCAATCATTATAGCTTCCTGAGATCGGGTCAAAAGTATTAATTACCGGAGTACATATTCCATAAGTATCATCACATTCACTTCCATCACATCTGTCAGAGCCATCGCCATCTGGATCATAACAATCTGCGTTAGTATTACAACAATTTACGTATAACCTTTCTCTGGTCCATTTTGAAGAATCATTTTCTTCAACCCTAATCCATGTTGAGCCTGCACCAATACCCGTAGCTACATTGGTATAAGTATTTCCAGTATTTATGGTAGCCACACTAGGATTAGAAGAAGACCAATTATATAAATAAGAAGTTGGAGTTAAAGCATTACAATTGCCGGCCATAGGAGATGCTGTAAATATTTGGATATGAGGACAACCTGTAATAATCGTATTTTTAGGCTCTAGATTTATACTATCTACTGGACAAACGTCCGTATCTCTAGTTTTAAAATGCCAAACATAATTATCAGACTCCCCTTCTCCCATTGTAACTCCCTCTTGAGATTCAATATTATGCTCAATTGATACTTGATACCACGTATCAATTGTAAGGATTGAACTTAAGAAAATACTTATTATTCTGTCTGAATCCGAGTTATAACGTGTAACACCACTAATTGAAAGATCAGTAGAACAAAGACTTGAATTAAAATTTTCCCCATTTCCACAACTTCGAACAACATAATTATTACTATCTAAAACACTATTAGCACCATCCGTCCGCATATCTTTATCAAATTCAACAACCAAGGCAATATCAGTGCAAGCATCTTCAGTATTTTTATAAGGACTAGGAGAAGAGTATGCCGGAGGAGGATTACATCCAAATTCCTCAACCTGCGGTCTATCAAATATAACATTAAAAGGAGCTGGATTGCTTTCTTTGGCATAATAATCAATAACTTTTACATTTCGATTACCGGCAGTTTCAAACCCAGGAATCATAACTCCAGCAATTAATTCTGGTGTCCACGCACCATAATAATTTGTTGGACTTTCCATTTCAACAGTACCGGGAGTTCCTCCGAACCTAATACCTTCAATATTAAATAAATCTGTAACATAACCAGTGTTGGGCGATAATCTCCAAATACAAGGACCATCAGCTAAAGTATTATCAATGACTGTAAATTGATTTTCAGAAAACCCCTCTACTTCTTCACTATTATCGGTATAAACAATTTTTACTCCAGCTCCTAAAAAATCTGGAATATCTGATGTATAGTCGTCAACAAAAGGATCCCCATAATCTCCTGGTATTATAGTAACTATAGAATTAGCAGTACTATTTTCTATATCTGCACTTAAAATTCCGTCAAGAAATTCTTGTCCACCTGTAGGCGGAGGATCTTGAGTGTCATCAAACCATAATTCATCAATATCAGCTGGCCTTTCTGTAGTCCCCTCAAAACAATGACCTGTTATTGTTACACAAGATTGCCTTGGTCCTTGACTTGGTGAAATTTGATAAATAACTGGCTCACAAGCACATTCTTGCATATTTGTTACACCAAAGCTCCAATCTTTTTCTAGCTCTGACCCCTCAATATTTATAACTAGATCTGTACTAAATGTTACCGTATAAGAAGTATCGGAATTTAAAGTACTACCATCTAATTCTAATTGAAAAATTTTAAACTGATTCGAAACGTTTGTGTTATCGTCATCAATAACTTCTATATAACCATCACCAGTAGTTAAGGAATGTTTGTACGATTCTCCAGACCCGGGACTTAAATCAGAAGCACTGATAGACCCCGCAAATTCTGTAGTATCAGTATTATTATTAATAACTTCAACGCTAACCTCATATTCATACATGCTAGTCGCAAAACGAATACCAATTAAAGCATCTGGACATACATTATTGCCCTTTGGCCACCAATTTTGCACTCCAGCAATACTATTGTTGGTTTGAAAATCCCATGATTCCCCGCCAACCATAGTGTTGTTACACATATCATCAATACTATGAATTTCAATTTCATGCCAAGCAAAAGCATCCAGATACTGACCACCAGTAACAAAGATCCTAAATCCCTGTGATATTGGTGCAACAACAAGATTATTATTACTATATTCATTATCAACCTCACATTCATCCCCTTGTCCCGTTATTTTACATAATTGAAAATTATCTGCAGGATGATGAGTATTGGGGTCATTAACATCATAATCTATATGGCTCGTATCAACGATAGTTGTATAATCTATATTTTCATTAAAAATCACATCAATTATCGGAGCCATGGAAACATTTCTGTCAGGATATAATGGATCATTGTCAATTATTGGATAGGCGTCAACCACATAAGGCGGAGTTTCATCTGATTCATCGTTTGTATCAAAATTCCAATCTACTGTAGTATTATCATCGTTACAACGAGTTTGTGATGGCATAAAACCCATAGCACATCCCACTAAATATTCATCGTTATTGTCACTAATCGTCTTGGGTATTATTAATTCATAGTTTCTTGTTTCTGTCCAAAAAACATCAGGAGTAAATGATATTGATTTGCCTAATAGTTGCCAAGACCCATCAACCTCAGAGTCATTATCGTCAGAATCAATAACTTTTAGACTAGAATTAGTAAGGGCAGTATCAAATGTATTTTCATTAATAGTATGATTAAAAACTGCTCGAATATTACTGCACAGATATACGTTTCCGAAAGTATCAAAATTAGCCTCTCCCCTAACTAAACGAAATTGTTCTCCTGGCGGCGGTAAAGTACCACAGTTTGTATTTGGAACATTACAAATATAATTCGGACTACATTCATATCCATTAGCACAACAAGCGCCAGGGGTACACCTCTCCCCCTCTTCTCCTGTAACGCCTCCTAATTTGGAGATAATAAAACTTACCACCGCATAAGCTGAAATAATAATCAGCAAACCAGTAAGGCCTGCCGACATAAGAGCTTGTGCTTTTTTAATTTTTTCTGGATTTCCTCCAGAAGTCATCCACTTGACTCCAGCTATAATAACAATAACTAATGCTATTAGTCCCAAAACGCTTAAAACTATTTTAAAAATTTTTCCCAAAACAGTAGGTAAATTTGCTCCACCTACACCAGCGCCAACAGCAACTTCTTCCATTAATTCATTTCCTAAATCTAAATTTTGAGCTAAAGTCGGTGTAACAAAAAATAAAAATAAAAACAAAAAGATAAAAGCAACTGCAAAAAACTTATTTGTTTTTGATGGTCGGAACCGCATAACTTTATGTTAACAGCTATATTATATAAACCACAAGGGCTCAGCTTATTTTTTTATTTTATCTTGCCTATTTTTTTTAAAAAATTCATTCGTTCACCCTTTCTTTTGCGCTCTAATGCGCTTTTTCTTCTTAAATTTTTACTTTTTGGTTTAACGCGAAATCTCGCTTTTTTGAATTGATTAATAACACCACTTCGTTTTACTCTTTCGGAAAAACGACGTAAAAAAACATTTAACGCCTCCCTCTGCTTTCTTTTAACCTCAATAGCCATAATAAGAATTAATTTAATTATTTAGCACTATCCTTTTAATTATTATATCTAAATCTTCTTGTTTGTAAACCTCTATTAGGACCTTAATCTTTTTTCCAGATTGATTAATCTTAACTTTCGCGTCTAATGCTCTAGCTAATATTTTTTCTTTTTCTTCTAACTCTGGATTTATTTTATTTTTTTTACTAACTCGTTTAGTTTTTATCATGTCAGCAGTTTCTCTAACCGTTAAGCCTAATCCTAATATTCTTTTAAGTAATATTTCCTGTTTAGCTGGATCGTTAATTGAGCAAAGAGCTTTCGCATGAGCCTCGGTAATCTTTTCTTGCTCTATTGCGTTTTGGATAACTTTGGGCAACTTTAATAAACGCAAAGCATTAGCAATTGTTGCTCTGGGCACACCCAATCTTTTAGAAATATTTTCTTGAGTTAAATTAAATTCATCAATCAATCTTTGATAAGCGCGAGCCTTTTCTATTGCGTTTAGATCTTTTCTTTGGATATTTTCCAATAAAGCAATTTCTAATTTTTTGTTAACATCAATTATTCTGACCAAAGAAGGAACTGTTTTTAGTCCTAAAATTTTAGCCGAACGCCAACGCCTTTCTCCTGCTACAATTTCATATTTCCCTTGTTCCTTTTGAGTTAAAATTAAAGGTTGAATAATGCCGTTAGTACGAATAGAATTAATCAATTCTTCCATGTCTGCACGAGCAAAATTTTGGCGAGGTTGATTCGGGTTAGGATCAATTTGTTCAACAAGAATATTATAA
>Ga0075122_10000222_pt1 | contig 47747 bp, 47 predicted proteins | sample AntAceMetag02UKB_FD_69790 | JGI IMG/M metagenome (GOLD analysis project Ga0075122, IMG submission 69790) | Saline lake microbial communities from Ace Lake, Antarctica - Antarctic Ace Lake Metagenome 02UKB | ecosystem: Environmental > Aquatic > Non-marine Saline and Alkaline > Saline | place... | reverse complement strand
GGCGATGGGCAGGTCAAACCCGGTGCCCATCTTGCGGATATCCGCCGGGGCCAGGTTGACCACCACCTTGCGGATGGGAAAGCCACCACAGGCATTATTCAAGGCCGCCATGATCCGGTCCCGACTCTCCTTGATGGCGCCATCCGGCAGCCCCACAATGCTGAAATGACCCAGCCCGATACTGACATCCGCCTCCACCTCAATCACATGGGCGTCAATCCCGATGATGGTGGCAGTGTTGGTGATGGCCGTGGTCATCTTATCTCCAACTGGTATGGGACAAAGAAGAAAATTTCACACGCTGACCGGTGGAAACTTGATTATTAGAACGATTTTCTAGAAGATTCCTGAGATCTGAGGCAAAGTCAAGCTTTTTTATAATTAAAGCCTTAGAGCGTAGTTGGTGATAGATTTGCTGTTGAAAGTCCTGCTGCTGAAGATGAGTCAAAAGCAGACCCGCCCTTTTTTTTCAGTTTTTGATGCAAAAAAAATGCAATCGGTTGCATATTGTATCAATATAGATCTTTAAAAAATAAAAACCCATGAAATTACATAATAAATGATTTATCAAAAAGTACTTAAATATGCATAAATATTAGTACTTTAAAATAGCTACCATTGGCAACCTAAATAAGTTGACATATATATTCGAAAATGATATCGTTTGCATAAAAAGAGGGAAAAAGCTGAAATTCAATGTACAAATTTCATGTAAGGGTACTGTTTCTGAATATTCAAAGAGGTCCATACGATGGATAAGATTGGTGTTGTTGGTTTGGGTGTTATGGGGATAGCCGTTGCAAAAAAACTGCTTGAGGCGGGACAGGAGTTGATCGTATTTGACGTTTTCAGACCTTCGGTTGAAAAAGCCGCCGGTTTTGGAGCAAAAATTGGTAACAGTATTGCGGATGTAGGGAGGCAAGCGTCCGTTATCCTCATGTTTTTGCCAGGTCCTGTCGAGGTTGAAATCTGTGTGACCGGAAAAAGCGGACTTCTGTCCGCCTGCCCGGAAGATGCGATCATTGTGGACCTCAGTACAGTAGATCCTTCCAGTACAGCTTCGCTGTCCCAAGCAGCCTTGGAAAAAAATGTCAGATATCTTGATGCTCCGGTTTTAGGTCGGCCCGATTCAATCGGAAAATGGGCTCTCCCTGTGGGCGGCAGCAAATCTGCGTTAGAGAGGTGCGAATCAGTGCTTAGACTGTTTGCAGCTCATGTCATCCATATCGGAGAGAGCGGCAGCGGAAATAAGGTTAAATTGCTGAATCAGATGATGTTCGGGGCAATAAACGCTATGACTGCTGAAATGATGGCGGTATCAAATGCGATGGGTATTTCGCCGAAGCTTCTTTTCGACACCATCATGGCAAGTCAGGCGGGGACTGTCAGTAATCTGTTTCGGGAACTCGGAGGGCGTATCTCAGATGAAAATTACGTTAATCCAACATTCACCGTCGACCTGCTGATTAAAGATATCCGCTTAGGGGTGCAGATGGCGAAAGAGTATCAGGCACCTCCGTTGTTGGGGAACCTTGTAAGCACGATTAATGAGATATCTCAAGCCCAGGGATTTGGAAAGGATGACACATCAATTATGTGGAAAAGCTACCAAAAAATTTGGGGAAATGAAGAATAGGGATATTTTAACAGGCAAAGCACATTTTTGTTCACTCTGATGCAAGCGGTTGCACCCAAGCAAGGAGGTTTACCTTTTTTATGGATATGGCAACGTTAGCCAAACTGGCAGGGGTTTCTACAAGCACTATCTCCAGGGCGTTTCATGCCCCCCATAAAGTCCAACATGCCACGCGCGAGAGAATTCTAGCGCTGGCAAAAGAGCACAATTACGTTTACAATGCAGTGGCGGGGGATTTATCACGTAAAGTTTCCAGACTAATTGGGGTTCTTATCCCGACCTCTAACAAATCCGTTTTCGGTGACACTTTACTGGCTATTCAGGAGGCTGCTCAAGAATACCACTTTGCAACCATTATCGGCAGTACATTTTATGATAAAGAGCGGGAAAAAATGATTTTGCAGGAGTTTCAGGAAAGAAGGGTCTCCGGGATAATACTGACTGGATTTACCATCGGGCAGGAACAATCGGTTGCAGATCTGATTAAAAACGAAATTGCCTGTGTTGTCATTTGGGAAAAGCTTGAAGATCAGGATTTCAGCTACGTTGGTTTTGATAATTATGAGGCGGCCTATTCGGCAGTTGACTATCTGCTGAGTCTTCGACACAAGCGCATTGGCCTGCTTATCGGACATTATGACAAGGTTGGTCGTGTAAAAAAACGCTTTCTGGGTTATCAAAGAGCGTTGGTAGATTATGGGGTAGCCTTTGATCCCTCACTGGTGATTACATCAGACCCGGATTTCATGGAGGGAAAACAAGCCATGCACCAATTGCTTTCAGTTCCAGACCCTCCCACTGCGGTTTTTGCAGCCAGTGATCGTCTCGCAATTGGTGGACTGGCTGCCATTAAGGAGAAAGGGTTAAAAGTACCTGAGGACATTTCATTGGTTGGGTTTGATGATGTTGATTTTGCTTCATTTTGCGACCCACCGTTAACCACGGTTCGTGTTCCTGCGCAAAAGATAGGACAATTAGCAGTGAGAACAGTGGCAGAGGCTATCGAGAAGGATCAGTACCATATCAGGAAGTATTGCCTCGATACAGAACTGATAATACGAAACTCCTGTCGAATGGCTGATTAGTCTAGAACGGGTTTTGCAGTCCAACTACGGAGGTTTCGTACTCAAAACACATTATTGAAGTCGCAGGATAAAGTATTATATCTATGCCATTCTCTCCAAAAGGAGAGGGAATTTATTAAACTGGTTTAATAAAAGAAGGAGAACACTATGATTGGCAAACTGAAAATATCTTTGATTGGTGTAATGTCGGCATTGCTTGCAGTAACGTTTTTCATTCCTACCGTGACTGCTGCGAATTATCCGTCAAAGCCAATTAAATTAATTGTTCCATGGGGAGCTGGTGGTAATGCGGATACACAGGCACGGATACTGGCAAAGATCAGCGAAAAGATTCTCGGACAACCAATTGCTGTGACAAACAAGCCAGGTGGCGCAACAATCCCCGGAGTTACAGAATCTCTTCAAGCAAGAGCGGATGGTTATACGCTGATCTGGATTGCCATTCCATCGGTGGCAACCCAACCATTTCTTCGAAAAACGCCGTATACTTTAAAAAGCCTGTCACCACTTGCAAATGTCTCTCAAAATACACTGGTACTGTATGTGCGTGATGACTCCGATTGGTATACACTGGATCAGTTTTTGAAATCCGCCAAAAGAAAGCCAATGAATATGTCCCTGAATGCAATTGGGGCATTACCTCATCTGGCTGCTGTCGAGCTGAGTCAAAAAGCGAGTGTGAAGTTCAATTATGTAACCTCTAAATCATCAGCCGGTGCTGTGGTTTCGTTGCTGGGTGGGCATGTAGATGCTGCTCTGGGTCATGAACCCCAGGCCTTTTCACACGGTGCTGGATTGAGGGCTCTGGCTGTATTCGAATCGGAGAGAAGCGCCTACTTGCCGCTGGTCCCCACAGCAAAGGAGCAGGGTTATACTGTCGTCGGATACGTTCGAGATTCAGTTGCCATCAATGTTAAGGCACCTGAACATGTCAAGAAAACCTTGGCCCGGGCCTTTAAGCAGGCCATGGATTCCAGTGAATTCAAAACTGCATTTCTGAAGCGTCGCATAAAATCGTATTATCTCAATCCTGACGATACGATGAAACTATGGAAATCAGCTGCTGGTACCTACAGTAAAATCATTGCTGGAATTCGGTAGATACGAATGAGTTTAGTCGTTTATGAAAAATAGACGACTTTACCTCATTCCAAGTCAGGGTACATGTATCGAATAGATGTTCATTATCTTCATCGAACCCCGACTTTGAAAAGTCAATCGGAAATTGTGAAAAACTAATCTCACCAGGTTAACATAATGAAAATACAAGTAGAGAGGGGGACACATATTCTGAGCGTCATACTTATTCTTCTCAGCATATTTTTATTCTATGAGACATTTTCGTTTCCCAAGGAGTTGGGAAGTACTGGATCCAGTTTCGGATCCGCTTTTTTCCCCCGTTTGCTTCTTATTTTTATTATTGCCTGCTCCTTGATACTGTTTCTGCAGTCAGTAATCGGGCGGAACAAAACGGAATCAGATAGCACCGCCATGATTCAGTTAACCTGGGATCAGATAGCACGTGTTTTAGGTGTTTGGCTGGTTTGCGTCGGGTTTTACCTGGCATGGCGGGAGTGGGGTTATCTGTATACCTCATCGATCTTTCTTCTTGGCATTGCGTTGGTTGTAGGCATTCGAAACATCATCGTCGTAATTGCGCTGATGGCAGCCGGTCCGTTAATGTACGTTATATTTGCATACCTGCTTAAAGTCAGTTTTTAGCAAGACCAAGCTATCAAAACAAGGGGAGGTGAATAAAGATGTTTGGAGCTGAATCCGCACTTATTGAAGCCGTCACGCAACTGGTGATGCCAATAAACATTGTTCTTTTAATCGCAGGAGTTGGTGCAGGAATTTTTATTGGCATACTTCCGGGGATGGGTGCGCCGCTGGGTATTGCTATAGCGTTGCCTTTCTCTTTTTACCTCAGTCCGATACAGTCATTTTCGCTCCTGCTGGGCATATATTCCGGGGCTGTCTATGGGGGGTCCATATCAGCGATTTTACTTGGAATCCCGGGTACTCCACCAGCAGCAGCTACCGTTATGGATGGCCATCCAATGTTTAAATCGGGCCGTGGGGGTGATGCTTTGACGTTGTCGCTGATCGGCTCTGTATTTGGCGGGATTGTCAGTGCAATCTGTCTAGCCCTGATAACACCTATTCTGGCGACGTTTGCTATGAAATTCGGCCCGTCTGAATATTTTGCACTGGGGGTTCTGGGCATTATGGTGGTAGCAAAGGTTTCGGGTGAAAATCTGGTCAAAGGATTTCTCATGGGAGCCATTGGCATACTATTGACTACATTTGGGATTGATCCGGTAAACGCCAATGTCCGCTACATTTTCGGAACAGTTGATCTTTATTCGGGAATTACTTTCATACCGCTGCTGGTCGGTCTATTCGCATTGCCGGAAATGATGGTGAAATGTGAGTCGTTTATAGAAAGGGTTGTTCATAAAGAGGCATTGAAAATAAAGTTACCGTCCATAAAAACGCTGATTGGCATGAAGAGTATTTTTATACGCTCGTCGATAATTGGAACTATTGTGGGTATCATCCCCGGTGAGGGTGGCGCTATCGGTGCTTTCCTCAGCTATGGAGAAGCAAAGAGAAATTCAAAGACCCCTGAAGATTTCGGCAAGGGTGCCCCGGAAGGAGTATTGGCAGCAGAGACAGCCAACAACGCAACGATTGGAGGTGCCTTGATTCCTACCTTGACACTGGGCGTTCCTGGAAGTGCTGCAGCAGCTGTACTCATGGGTGCCCTGATGATACAGGGTTTCACTCCAGGCCCCCGTCTGTTCACAGAAGCTCCGGCATTGATGTATTCCATTTTCATCGGCCTCTTTATCATCAATATCATCATGCTGTTCCTGGGGTTGTTGATCATTCGATACGCCGTCCGTATTATTCAAATTCCTGACCAAGTCATCATCCCTATTGTTCTCCTCTTATGTTTTATGGGGTCTTATTCAGTAAAAGGAAGCCTTTTTGGTGTTTTGATTATGGTTCTGGCAGGTTTTGGGGGGTACATATTCAGAAAACTTGGATTTCCCATTATTCCGTGTGTTCTGGGATTCGTGTTGGGACCGATGATCGAAGTAAATTTCAGAACTTCCCTCACCATATCCAATGGAGACTGGGCAATCTTCATTAATAAACCGATATCTCTGGTTATATACTTACTGCTGTTTATTGCCCTCTTTGGTGCGCCCATACTGAATCAACTGAAAAAGATCAGAAACGCCTCGTGATAACATAGGTATTACAGGAATATTCGATAGAGAATGAATCGGCCTCATGATTTATTTTTAATAAACGAAAATATATTTGAGAGATAAAAATGTCAGCTTCAGTTACATCCAAACCAAATATTCTTATCATTTATCCGGACGAAATGAGTGCAAACCTGATGAGTTGCGCTGGGAATCCGGTCCTCAAAACGCCCTACTTCGACCGATTGGCGGAAGAAGGGGTGAGATTCACAAATGCTTTTTCCTCGACTCCATTATGCACTCCTTTCAGGGCCAACCTATATACAGGGAAGTATAATCACAGTACAGGGGTCCATGCGAATCACCATCCCATCCCAGTAGGGCAGGATTTTCTTGCAGAGATATTGAAATCAAATGGATATCAGACAGGATACGTCGGCAAATGGCATCTCGAAGGCGGAGACGCACCGGGATTTGTTCCTCCGGGTAAAAGAAGACTGGGATTTGATGAAATGGTGGGGTTTAACCGGGGGCACTATTACGAGGAGTCTATCTATTACCGTGACACCGATCAGCCCTATCACTGTCCCCGGTATGAACCTGATTTTCAAACAGATCATCTGATCGATTTCATGGAACGATCTCTTGAAGACCCGCAAAAAAAGCCGTTTTTCGGAATGATCTGCTACGGCGCCCCTCATTTCCCATTCAATATGCCGGAATACTTCAAAAACCTGTACAAGCCGGATGAGGTCCCTTTGGGCCCGGATGCAGGTGATGCCAAGTTGCAGAAGGAGGTTACACAAAAGCTGTTGAAGGATAATTTCCCGGCGGCAAGCGGGCGCTGGGGTGTAGATTCGGCCGGCCCGAAGGATTATGATGATGAAAATGATGTTCGCGCCTATCTTTCCCACTACTATGGGATGACAGCCAATGTGGATCACAACGTCGGAATTCTTCTGAACTGGTTGGATAGAAAAGGACTAAAAGACAATACACTTGTCATTCTGATCAGTGATCATGGTGACATGACCGGAGAGCATGGGTATCGTTGCGGAACTAAAAAGACGATATATAAACAGGCCATGCAGGTTCCGCTGATTGTGCGGTATCCCCGTTGTGTTCAGGGAGGTCAGGTGGCAGAGTCTCTTGTGGATGCGTCAGTGGATACGATGCCGACAATTCTGAATTTATGTGGTATTGAAGTTCCCTCAAGCGTCCAGGGGACCAGCTATGCCCCTCTTCTGGAAGATTCCTCCACGGAAACACGCAGTACAGTCTTTTACGAAGTCAATAAGGAGCTGGAAGGACCCGAAAGATTTCCAATACCTGAGCGCGGCATAAGAACACACGAGTGGATCTACTGTCGTACACCGGACAGGGTCAAGTTGTTAATCGATTTAAAAAATGATCCCGATGAATTGCATAATCTGGCTGATGATAAAGCCTATTTACCGCAGATAGAAAAACTTGAGGCGGTGTTGAAGCAGCATATGCTGGAAACCGATGATGATTTTAGCGCAGAAGCTATTTTTCCACCAGAAAACTTTCTATCTCATGAAGAGAAGTCGGAGAAGCAAAAAAGACTGATTAAAGAAGCCATAGTTGAACCCTAAAGTTTTAGAGATGAAATGAATAAGCCAAATATCCTGTTTCTGCTGAGCGATGAGCACAGTTTTCGATATATGAGTTCCCTGAAAAAGGAAGATGGGGGTGAGGCGGTACATACGCCAAATCTTGACCGACTGGCTTCAGAATCCGCGAACCTGACCAATGCATACTGCCAGATGCCGCTATGCACACCATCGAGGATGTCTCTTTTGACTGGAAAAGAGGTAAGAAACTGCGGTGCCTGGTGGAATGATGCAGTCCTGAGGCCGGAAATCCCCACTATACCGGAAACGCTTGCGAAAAACGGGTATGAGACCTGTTTGCTGGGCAAAATGCATATGGGAGGAAATAACCAATTTGCCGGTTTTAAATATAGGCCGTATGGGGACTTGACTGGTAAAACCGGGCACCAGTGGGAACCCCTGGAGAGTAGTAAAACGGGGCCCTATGCAATGAGAATTCGTACTGAACATGTTGGTCATACTGAAATCCCGGAAAGTCAGCTGCAGGAAAACATTGTCGCTCAGGAAGGGATGGCATTTCTGCGGGAGCATCATCACAACTCTCCGGATATACCCTGGTTTTTATGCATGTCCTTTAGTCGCCCACATTTTCCGCTGACAACACCGGGACGGCACTTTGATCGATACTGGCCGGACGGCGTGACACGACCAAGAATAGGGGCAACGGGAGATGCCTATGATCACCCGATGAGTGTTGGGATGAGAAAAGGATTCATGGTTGATGAAATAAGTGATGAGGAGATGATGAAGGCGAGGGCCGGCTATTTCGCCTGTGTTTCTTATCTTGATGAAATAATCGGTGATTTACTTGTCAGATTGGAAGCTGCTGGACTTTTAGAGAATACCATCATTATTTACACATCAGATCACGGTGAGATGGCAGGGGAGCATGGTGTATTTTGGAAACAGGGGTGGTATGATGCCTGTACACGAGTGCCTTTTCTAATATCTTTGCCTGAACATCGAAGCGGTAAAATCCCTGCTTCAACGCAAGCAACGCCGGTGGGCCTGATGGATTTGTTCCCAACCATCTGCTCATTTGCAGGAGCTGGATACCCACAAGACCTGGACGGAACTGATCTGTCCGGTGCCATTCTCGGTAAGTTGCCTCTGCCTGAACGACCTGTTTTTTGTGACAGTTTAACACCACGATGGGGTGACGGCATGGAGTTTCGTATGATCCGTCAGGGTCACTATAAATACGTTCATTTCAGGGCTGCACCACCACTTCTGTTCAATCTGGATGAGGATCCCGATGAGCAGCATAATCTGTGTTTGGACAGCTCCAGTGAAACACAGCAGGTGTTGAAAACATTCAAAGAAATAGCAGATAACACCATCGATTTCAACGAAGCTGAAAAGGAAAGGCTGGAAAGGGATGGTGATTTAGCTGATATCTATCGACTGGACCTACCTGAAAGCACAGGAAATCTATACATGATGCCATCCGGTAAACTGGTCAATGCGGATGATGTTCTTTATCACCCAAATGTCATTGCGGAGCATCCTGAAGAAAATCTTAAATAACATTTAGGGAAACTATGCGCTCCTGCAGTATCTGCGGGAGAAACGATATTAAACTTGAATTTGCATTTATTGGGGTATTTTTATGACTGTTTTAGTAACGGGTGCCGCAGGATTCATCGGATCTTATCTCATCCCTGCCTTAGTGGAAAAGGGGTATGAAGTATTTGCAACCGACATTATTGCTGAACCCCAATGGATTATCGATACTGAAAATGTCCGCTATTTGAGAGCCGATCTCGGTCGGGAAGCAGACGTTTATAAGCTCATGGGCATTGCAAGTCCGGAAAAGGTAATTCACCTTGTTTCTCTGCTGGCTGGTCCGTGTGAGGCGGACCCAGGACTAGGATTCAGGGTTAATTTCACCTCCACACAGGCACTACTTGATGCATGTGTTGCCTTGGATGTTAAACGGTTTGTCATGACCAGTTCTATCTCAGTGTTTGGAAAAGGGCTGCCTGAACCGGTGGCTGATGATGCCATCAAACTTCCAGCAACTGTCTACGGCCAGACTAAGCTTGCTTGTGAACATCTGATGGAATGGTACCGGCGTATTCATGGTTTGCGGACTTCGGCGGTCCGCTTTCCATGGGTTTTTGGCCCTGGTCGCACAACGGGAATCACTGCAGAGTACTCTTCGAAACTGTTGGATTCCATTGCGGCTGAAGAAGAAATCGTGATTAATTCTCCTGAAGAAAAAGGAGACTGGGTCTACGTTAAAGATGCTGTAAAATCTCTGATTTTGTTACTTGAATTGGAGGACCAACCGCAGATCGCTTACAATATCATGTCCGGGTTATACACGGTCAGGCAGGCAATGGAAATTGCAAAGCGGATATTTCCGAATGCTCAAATCCAGATACACGAGGGTACCGAAACGGCTTCTCCTTATCCAACATCATTCGATGATTCCAATGCGCGTCAGGACCTTGGCTGGCAACCTGACTATTCGATTGAGCAGGCAATGGTTGAACATGTCGAAACACTCCGTAACAAACAACAATAAAGGAAAACTATGCAAACAGTAAAAATGGATTACGGCGATGGCCTGATGGAAGTTGAACTGCCGGACAGTGCTATTGTGGTTGAATATGGAAAAACATATGTCGATCCTGTCGGTATTGATCCACATGAGGCGACAAAAAAGGCCTTATCAGCTCCCCATGGTTTTGCACCACTCAGCGAACTTGGTGGTCCGGATAAAAAAGTAGTTATCGGTTTTCCTGATCGTGTGAAGGGGGGAGCGGGACCAAATGCCCATCGTCGCGTGTCCATACCGATTATTGTGGAACAGCTGATCAGCGCCGGTACTCGGCTGGAGAATATCACGCTGGTTTGCTGCATGGGGCTTCACAGGAAGAATACACTTGAAGAGTGGTACTGGTACTTGGGCAAGGAAATCGTGGATCAATTCTGGCCGGACCGTCTTGTAAACCATGATGGTGAGGCAGCTGATCTTTTGGATCTTGGCCAGGATGATATGGGCAACAATGTACAGTGTAACAAGCTTTTTGCAGATGCTGATCTGGCAATCGTCATCGGTCATTGTGCCGGCAACCCCTATGGTGGCTACAGTGGCGGATATAAAATGATTGTTACCGGAATATCGGGTGCATCTTCCATATCTTCGCATCATTGTCCAAAAACAATGCACCGGCCGGACTGGCTTGGTGGCGGTGTCACACAGCACATGAGAAAGCAGTTTGATTCCATCGGCAAGGCGATGGAAGCCGGGATCGGGAAAAAGTTCTTTGGTGTGGACGCTGTTCTTAACCAGAATTCTGAAATCCTCGCTGTGGAAGCTGGAGAACTAGGTCAATTGCAGGAAAAATGCTGGCCTGTGGCTGATAAGAGGACCAATATCGCATTGGATATGCCCGAACCGGCTGATGTCCTGGTTATGGGAGTACCACGAAATTTTCATTATGGTCCGGGCATGGGAACAAATCCGATTTTGTTGAGCCTTGCTATTGGTGGCCAGCTTTCCCGCTGCTGGAATGCAGTTCGGCAGGGTTGCGTGATTATAGCCGCATCGGTATGTGACGGCTGGTTCAATGACGCCTGGTTTCCATCCTATGAAAAGACCTATGAAGGGCTTCAGAAATATAACAGTATCGCAGACTATCTGGCATCACCCGATGCTGACGCTGTTAGCAGCGATTATGAGTATCTGTTCAGTTACTCCAATTTCCATTCCTATCATCCGTTCCACGCCATGTCTATGCTCAGCGGAGGTGCCATTCCCGGCATTTTTGCTTCTGCTGTCTATCTGGTAGGGCCGCAAAAACCTGAATTTGCCAGAGGAATGGGCTATAAACCGGTTGCAACTTTTAATGAAGCGTTGAAAGACGCTACTAAGTTTACAGGCAAGAATCCAAGAATACTTTGTACGCCCCGGTGTTTTACCAGTGGTACTGCTGTTAACCTGCACCTTCAAGATCAGTAGAACGATTCAGAAAAAATGTCAGTGTCTGCTTTTTGGTAACTCTACAATCAGGCCCCTATTTATGAAACCCAGGCTGAAAAGACAAGGGGTTTAATTGAAAACAATGTAGGGGCATTATGAGACCCCGCAGCCTTAATTTCCAGCGATCGCTTGGCTACCTCTTGTCTTCTGCCCCCTCACGTCTGAGAAGTCGAGCTGGTCAGCGACTTGGGGATGCAGGGTCTCTTCCAGGTCGGCGATAAATTCGGGCAGCGGTTGTTCGCCCTGAAAGTGCGCAACCACCTCCTTGATAGAACCTGCGGTCATGATGGTCAGCCCATCTACTAGGGCCGCGGCAGACCCATTCATTTCTGGAACAATCAAGTTTAAGATCCCCGCCTTTTTTGCGGCCAGGACCACCGCCAGCATCCCGTCGATGGGTCGGATCAGGCCTTCCAGCGAGAGTTCACCAATAATGAGATTGTCGCGTAAAGAGCTTGCGGGAATGGCTTTACTGGCTTCCAGGATGGCCATGGCAATAGGCAGATCGAAGCCGGTGCCAGACTTGCGAATATCGGCCGGGGCCAGGTTGACGACCACCTTTCGGATGGGAAACCCGCCACAGGCGTTATTCAGCGCCGCCATGATCCGGTCCCGACTCTCCTTGATGGCCCCGTCCGGTAGCCCCACAATACTGAAATGGCCCAGCCCGATGCTGACATCCGCCTCGACTTCAATGACATGGGCGTCAATGCCAATAATCGTTGCAGTGTTGGTGATGGCGGTGGTCATTTTTCAGGTATGAATATGAATTCGTCCGGGAAAAAGCACTGGATACAATCATATCGTATAAGAGTATGGTCAAACCATTGCGGAGTTTCCAGGTAAAGTCAAGTGGATTTAACAAACGTTTCACTTAGAACCAGAGCGTGAATGACAATAATTCCTGGTTGGTGAATGTCGTTTCATATTTGATTCGATGCTCTCCATCAGGACGTGTTCGCTGTTCCAGCTTGAACTCGATTTCAGAACTGAAACTGGTCTTTTCATAGGTCAGGAGGCTGAGGGAATAGTCACTGCCCGACCATTTGAGGAGGGTAACGGAATAGAGCCCGCCAAATCCGGGCACCGGGTTAAATTCGGCATTATCTTCAACAAAGGCTGGATCCACACAGGGATCAAAGGATGTTTCTTGTCTGCAAAGGGACATGGTGCCGTCGTAATAGACAATGCCCGCTACCAGTCCCAGGGACACCTTAAAGAAATGAAAGTCGTTTCCACCGACATAGGTTGACATGGCGCCACCAAGCATCAATGTGGACACGTTGATGCGGGTTAGATAAAAAGCGTCTTCAGAAAAAATGATTTGGTAATCGGATTCAGCGGCTGTGCTGTATGAATTGCCTTCAACTGGGCTGGCTACCACCATCTCTTTTTCCAGCTGAAAATCATAGAAAAAAACAACATCCAGATTCAGGGATTCAACAAATCGGCTACCTTTAAATACCAAAACAAAGGGGAACGAAGTCTCCCAGTCCGATTGCCCCACATGCGCCGAACCCTGGGAAAAAATCCCGCTGAGATTCACCTTGTCCTGGCTGATCTTGGTTTGGGCAACACGTAGTTTGATTCCGTCAAAAAAAGGAACTGCTGCTTCCAACTGTCCGGGGCGATTCAGTAACCCCATGGCCAGAAAAACCCATATGAAAATTTGCAGGTTTGTTTTTTTCATTGTTACATCTTCAGTGTCGCACCCAGGCTGATCATTGTACCGTTCAGGTTCAGAGGTCCGAATTTGTTTTTAGAACCATCAGAGCCCTCCTGTGTGAATGTCATTTCAGCATCGATCTGGTGATATCCCAGTGCGATCTTCCAGGAGTCTCCCAGGGGAATACTCAGCAGCAGGGACCGTTCGGTTAATGAGCCTTCATTGCTGGTACTGGCACCGCTGCCACCCTGGGACTCATTGTTACACCACGGACAATTCATCTTCACCAGCCCCATGCCGTACCCGATCCCCACACCAAATTTCGCAATCGTAAACTGATAAGACAGGTTCCAGAGATCGTAGCGCAGGTTATAGGTATCGAGTCCCTCAAAGTCGATAAAGTAACGGCCGGCACCCCAACCCCATCCATTGGCAAGCCTGACATTCAGGTAGAAGCCGGTGGGTGTCTTAGTATCTAGGTCATTCCCTCCCAGGGAGACCGTTTGATTGAAAGCAAAATGGGCTGGAATGGCGGCCGTAAAAAAGAAGTCTTTGGCCGAGGCAGGTGAACTCCAACATAGACCAAAAGTCCCCAGGATCCATAAGATCCTGAGTTTACACAATGCTTTCCAAATCCGGGAGGTTATCATAAGCAGTCGCTCCCTAGAATAACACCCGTTCCAAGGGCCGCATTCAGTGTAACGATTTCAGCGCAGTCTAAGATTTCGGATCCGTACAGGGAGAGCCGCAGCAGTGACGTTAAACCGGTTAGCTGATCAAAATCCTCCAAATCGTTCACGTTATTATTATCCAGATCCAGCTCCTCCAATTGGAGCAAGTCTTGTAGCGGAGTAACACTTGAAAAAAGATTTGCAGACAGCCAGAGGTGGGTCAGCTGATTCAAGCCTGAGATGGGGGTCAGGTTAATGATCTGATTGGAAGCGAGGTCAAGCTTTTTTAAACTGGTTTTAGCCGATAAAGAGGTCAGGTCGCTGAACTCATTATTCCTTAACTGAATTAAGGTCTTCCAGGCTAGGAAAGGTATTCGATGAAAAGGGCGTTAGATCAGAGATACTATTGTAGCTGAGGTTGAGATGGGTCAGATTCCCGAGAGTTGAGATCGGTGATATATTTATCAAACTGTTGTCGTCCAGATTCAATATCTCCAGCGCCGATAAACCGGAGATTGATGAGATATCGCTGATGGTGTTGTTACCCAGATCCAGATGTTTCAGTTTTATTAGAGTGGAGATGGGTGTCAGATCGGTGATTTCGTTTGAGCGCGCCGATAGAAGCTCTAGTTCAGGATTAATATCCATTCGGAAATATTCGATCTGGTTGTCATCCAGTCGCAACTCCAATAGGTTGGGTGACAAGTCAAGGGGATAGATTGAATTAGCTTTAAGCGATATATAGCAATTCGACAAATCGAGCCGTGTCAGCGAGTCTGGTACAGAAAATGTGTTGAGGTTAATGTAATTGAAATTAATGGTCAATTCAGCCAGGGGGTATGTAAAACTTGGAAAATCCTGAAACTGGCCGCCGATAATGGAAAGGGATGTCAGATCGTAAAGGTTGGATAGAAATGAAGGGTCAATAATGTCTGTGGATTGCAGACTTAAAGACCGCAGTTCTGTCAATGCACCATCTGTCAGATCCGCCCCGATGATCGATAATTCCTGCAGACCTGTGAATATTTCAATACCATCCAGAGAGGTTATCATATCGCAGGATATGCTTTCCAGTTGGTCAGGAGATGAAGCGTTGCTCGCAGCCAGACTATCCTGTACGCAGGTGGCCAGGTTGCCGTCGGCCAGGACAACCAGGCTGCCATCCTTGAAAATCACCGCCCTCGACCCGTCATCATCGACCTCACTACAATTGACCAGAAGCGATGCCAGGCAGATGACGAGCAGATATCTGATCCGCCACAATCGACAAAAGTTGATTCCCAGATCCATCAGGACTCCAGACAACAGTTTATGCATTCAATTGCTCTCGAATCAAAGCACACTATTCTGCTTCCCCCCCAACATAATATCTTGCTGTAGCAAAAGCCTCCTGATCATCGCCGCCGTTGGTGAGTGCTACATCATAAAATTCAATACCGTAAGAAGCATACTCACCGGTAAAAGTCAGAATCCAGTCTTCGTTCAGCCAGAACTCGGCTGTCGTGTCGAAAGATTTTGCCAGTTTTACGGCCATGATTGGTGTGATGGATGCTTTTTCGTTGCAGATCCGGTGGATAACCTTCACATCAGCTTTGACATGATCTGCCAACTGCTTTAGCGTGAGTTTTAAGGATTTTTAAAACGCTTCCTTTAATATTTCGCTGGCAGAGGTCGGTTTTCTGTCGTATTTCCACATATTTCCTCTAGTGATAGTCAATAACTTTGATTTCAAAGATCTGATTATTCTTAGACTTAAAGATGACCCTGAATTGATCGTTAATGCTAACTGACCAGAAACCATCCAGGTCCTTTATAAGATTTTCAAGTCTATTGTTGGGCGGTACGCTAAGGTCGTCAATACTGTCAGCAAATATGATTATATCGATTTTTCGTAGGGAAATTTTTTCAAGGGTTCTCCATTTACAATTCTTTCTCAGCGTTCTTTTTGTGATAATCTTTTCAGCCTCCTTGTTTCCAACTGTTTTAATGTCTATGTAGTGAATATATCTTTACCAAGTATACCATGCCAATGTATTTAAAATGGCGGATTTAATTGATCACGACATCAGGACATTATGTTTCCCGCTGGCGGCAATCTCCAATGCCCGTTTGACAGTCTCCTGGCCCCGGACATCGTAGAAGTCGAGATGTTCAGCGACTTGAGGATGCAGGGTCTCTTCCAGATCGGCGATGTATTCAGGTAATGGTGTTTCCTGGGTGAAATGAGAAACGACAGGTCCCGGCTCTCCTTGATGGCCCCATCCGGCAACCCCACAATACTGAAATGCCCCAGCCCGATACTGACATCGGCTTCTACCTCAATCACATGGTCATCAATGCCAATAATCGTAGCAGTGTTGGTGATGGCAGTGGTCATTTTGTCTCCACGGGATGAGATTCAATCCTGAAAATGTCACAGCGGGGTTCGTAACAAATTGAATTATAGATGATTTTACTAGAAGATTCCTGAGATCAGAACTAAAGTCAAGTTTTTTCCTTTTTGAAGCTTGTGGGTGCTGGGAGTGATTGATTCGCCATATTCAGATTGATCATAAAGGCTAAGTCAAAGGAAGACGTGACCCCTTTTTTTACTTTTTCCCCTTTTTCAGGCTCGAAAGCACTATTGTAAAATCATAAATCTGCGGAAAATCCACCCATCTATTGACAAATAGATAGGAGGAGGATGTATGATTTGCAAGAGGTGTCCAGAGCTTTAGCACTACAAAAACTGTCCGTTCCGGATTCCGGGGAAACGCACAGTCATGATTTTTACCTTAAAATGAGGGGAAAAGAGATGAAACGATCACTGAAATGGGTTTTTGCCACCATCGCCGCGGCTGCGCTGATAATGACCAGTCTCCCGGTTCAAGCGGAAACGTTGAAGGTTTTGACCTGGAAAGGGTATGCACCCAAAAGTCTGGTGAGCAAGTTCAAAAAAGAGACCGGCATCAATGTTGAACTGACCTATTCGAATAACGAAGAGATGATCACGAAGCTGCGGGCAACCCGTGGCGCGGGATTCGATCTGGCACAACCGAGTCAGGACAGAATCTCTTCCGTGCAAACCAAGTACAAAATTTATAAGCCCCTTGATTATTCCAAAATTGACAGTTCGTTGTTTATCATGTCGATGTTGGATGCCGTCAAAAAGAACACCCGGGTAAACGGAAAGTCCTATGCCGTCCCCCATGTTTACGGTACGTCCGGATTGATCGTCAATAAAAAACTGGCTCCCAATGCGGATGATTATTCCGATTTGCTAAGTTCAGCCTACATGGGACGTATCAGCTATCGTCTGAAACGTCCGACATTGATCGGGATGGCATTTGCCATGGGGGATGATCCTTTCGCGAAATACAGCAACGCTAAAACATACAAAGCATTGATGGACCGAGTCGGTGCCTCCTTGACTGCGGCAAAACCATTCGTCAAAAACTACTGGACGAACGGTGATTCCCTGTTGAATTCCATGCGCTCCGGTGAAGTTTATATTGCCATGGGCTGGGACAATGGCGGCTGGAAACTGCATGCTGAAAACCCGGAAATCGACTTTGTCGCACCCAAGAGTGGTGCCTTAGGGTGGATCGACACCTTCGCCATTCCAGCGAAAGCGAAAAACGTCAGTGGCGCGTATAAGTGGATCAATTTCTCTATGCGTCCTGAAAACGCTGCGGTTTTCACGAATATTGAAAAATATGGTACCGCTTCCAAGGGCGCCATCGATAAAGTGGATGCCAGCGTCAAAGCGAATTTCAAGCGGAGCTACAGTCAGGCAGATATTGATAACATCAATTGGTATCCCCCCGTCCCTGCCAAACTGGAATCCATTGAAGGAAAGATACTGGATAAGGTGAAAGCCTCAAACTAGCCTTTTTCCGCTAATTTCAAGAAGGGACTTATGGAACCATAAGTCCTTTTTCTATTTGTTCTCTATCCTGCACTGAGGTTTTTCCGATGGATCTGTCCGTTCAACACGTCACCAAGCGATTTAAAGACTTTACAGCCGTTGATCAGGTTTCTTTTGAAATTCCCAAGGGAAGCTTCTTCTCAATTCTGGGACCCTCGGGTTGTGGAAAAACGACGCTGCTGCGGATGATCGCCGGATTTCTGGATCCTGATGAAGGAGAGATCATTATCAGAGGGAAAAACGTCAACGGAATTCCCCCCAATAAGCGGCCGGTTAATCTGGTTTTTCAGCATCTGGCGCTTTTTCCCATGATGAATGTGAATGAAAACATCGCCTTTGGCTTGAGACGAAAAAAGGTGCCGAAAAATGAGATTATGTTAAAAGTCGCGCAGTCTCTGGAGAAGGTCGGGCTGGCGGATTATGGGAATCAAGAGATCTCGCAACTGTCTGGGGGACAGCGGCAAAGGGTCGCCATTGCCAGAAGTCTGGTCCTGGATCCCACCGTATTATTGCTGGATGAACCATTGGGTGCCCTGGACTTGAAGCTGCGTGATCAAATGAAAGTGGAACTCAAAAAACTCCAGGCTGAAGTTGGAACTACCTTTGTTTATATCACCCATGATCAATCTGAAGCACTGGTGATGTCCGATCGGGTTGCCGTGATGAATGAGGGGAAATTTGAACAGATCGATAGCCCGTCAAACCTGTACAATAAACCGGAAACCGCTTTTGTGGCCCGCTTTGTTGGCGAAAACAATGCCTGGTCCGGCCGTATTACAAACAAGGATGGTGAATTTGGAGAGTTGAAAACCGATAGTGGACAACTTTTCCGCTCCCGTTTGACCCGGGATCTCCCAGTTGACAGGCCGGTTAATCTGTTCATTCGCCCCGAGGCGATGTTGATCAATCCAGATGCGTCCAAAAGCCACCTCAACCGCTTTCAAGTGGTGGTTAAATCAACCCTGTTTGATGGTGCCGCCAGCCGGTTACTGGTTAAGCCCGTTGACTCCGACCAGGAGTTAATGGTGGCCCTGCCCCAGAATCATGAATTCGATTATATCCAATCCGGAGATCACATCGAGATCGGCTGGCATGAAAACGCTGGCATCTGTTTTCCCGGAGTCGCAGAATGAAAAAACCGACGCGCTGGACCCTGTTTTTTTTCTTAACGCCAGTCGTTTTATGGCTATTCCTGTTGATCGTGCTTCCCCAGATAGATCTGTTGATCATGTCTCTCCAGGCTGAAGATGACTTGGGAGAGCTGGCATGGAGCTTCAGTAATTACCGCGAATTTTTTGTGGAACCGGTTTATTGGCTGACTTTCTTTAGAACAGCCACGTACGCTATTCTGGTCACATTTCTGACTCTGGTGATCGCATTGCCGGTAGCATTTTTCATTACGAAGGTTGTCGCGCCAAAATCCAAGGGATTTTTGATGCTCTTCCTGCTGGTCCCCTTCTGGGTGAGTGAACTGGTGCGGGTGTATGGATGGATGATTTTGTTGCGGGAGAGCGGCGTCATTAACTTTTTTTTGGTGAAAATGGGGATTTGGAATCAACCCATCGAGATGCTCTATAACGATGCTTCGATGATCTTGGGGCTCATCTATACCTCAATGCTGTTTATGGTGATTCCGTTGATATCCGTTTTGGACAGCCTGGACAATGAGTTGATTGAGGCCGCTTTTGATCTGGGCGCCAATGCGCCGGTGATATTGTTTAAAATCATAATTCCCCACGCCACGCCGGGGATTATCTCCGGATCCATTGTCGTCTTTATGTTGACATTGGGGAACTACCTGACACCGAACCTGATGGGTGGAAAAAACTCCTTGTGGTTCACGGAACAGATTTACAGCCAGTTTAATGCCAGTTTCAACTGGAACCTGGGAGCGGCATTTGGATTTTTATTGCTGATCCTATCCTCGTTCATCATCTGGACAACTTTAAAACTCACCCGACAAAAACTCAGCACGGTGGCTCAATGATACGAACGATCTCCACATCAAAAGGGTATGACATTACCTACCGTATCTATATTGTTTTGTTTTTTATATTTCTGTTCGCCCCCCTGGTCATCACTTCGGTCCTGGCATTTAACGATTCACAGTTTCCCTCTTTGCCATGGAATGGTTTCACGCTGGACTGGTTTTTCGGTGATACCGATGCCCGAACCGGCATATTTCATGATGCCGCCAACCTACGCTCAATCTGGGTCAGCGTCAAGACCGCATTTTTTGTTTCAATTTTATCACTGGTGGTCGGGACCTGTGCTGCGTTTCTATTTGAACAGGAAAAATTTCCGTTCAAGAACACGCTCTATTTTTTAATGCTGACACCGTTGGTTATTCCAGGGGTGATTCTCGGAATCTCTTTACTTTCAGCAGGAAATCGCCTGGGATTATTCCTCGAAAACTCTCTGGGTCTGGAGGTGCTGTTTTTAGGGCCCAGCTTTTGGTTAGTGGTACTCGGACAGTTTTCTTTTATTGCAACCTTTGTAACACTGGTGGTATCAGCCAGATTAAGAAAGTTTGATCCGGCGCTGGAAGAAGCTGCCTTAAATTTAGGCGCTAACCGCTTTGAAGTGATCTGGTTCATCACCTTGAAATTTTTGAGACCCTCTCTGCTCGGGGCTGGCGCAGTCGCTTTTTTAATGTCTTTTGAGAACTTTAATACAACGCTTTTCCTTTACAGTTCAGAAGAGACCCTGCCCATCAGTTTGTATTCACAACTGCGTGACGGAAGCACACCTGTGATCAACGCCATCTCTATGCTGCTGATTATGGGAACGTCAATCCTGGCCTTTACCAATCTGTATTTTAACAAGCACAAGACAGAAGACTAGAGAGGCAACCACTCCTTTGAAGCCCAAACCAGATTAGGTCCACAATGCCGTCAGACCGGCAGCCACAACAGTTTAAAAGAGTAAATCTCTTAATCATTGCAAATATGAGGAAAAATGTTCGCCAGGTTGATTAAACAGAAGGTACATAATGTCATCAATTCAGAAACAGATTCCACCTTTGCCATGGCCGGGTTTGAGCTGCAGAACTCAGATATCAGGCCGCAGGTCGATGCCGCATTATCTGCGGAAGAGAAAGCCGAAAGTATCCTGGAACAGATGACTCTGGAGGAAAAGGCAGAAATGCTGGGCGGAACAGCTCATCTGGGGATCAAAGGGAACAGTCGTTTAAACCTGCCTGAAGTCTGGTGCAGCGATGCATCGGCCGGGGTGCGTTGTTTTAAACGAGCCACGGCATTTCCCGCTCCGATTGCCATGGCTGCAACCTGGAATCGTGCTCAGATAGAGACGGTTGGCAAAACCATCGGGCAGGAATGTCGTGCCAAAGGGGTTTCCATTTTACTGGGGCCGGGCGTCAATATCTATCGTATCCCAACCTGCGGGAGGAACTTTGAATATCTGGGTGAAGACCCATTTCTGGCCTCTGAATTGGTCGTTCCGTATATTCAAGGGGTACAGAGCATGGGGGTCATCACCACAGTGAAACATTTTGCCTGCAATAACTCGGACTATGACCGGCATCGCATGAATTCCATCGTGGATGAACGGACCCTCAGAGAGATCTATTTTCCTGCCTTTAAGGCAGCGGTCCAAAAAGGGGGTTCACTGTCTGTCATGAGTGCTTATAATCCGGTCAACGGTGAGTTTGCCAGTGAAAATCGGACCCTGTTGACAGAGGTTTTGCGTGAGGAGTGGGGATTTAAAGGGTTTGTAATTTCCGACTGGATCAGTGTCTATAGTACCGAAAACAGTCTCAAAGCCGGATTGGATCTGGAAATGCCCAAGGGTGCCTATCTGAATCCGAAACGCATTCAGAAGCTGATCGCTCGTGGCCGCCTAACCGAGACAGACATCGATCAACCGGTCCGCAATCTCTTAACGGCTTTTTTTAAGGCCGGCATCTACGAACGTTCCCTCAAAGATCCCCGCTATCCGGAATATAGTGAAGATCACAGCAACCAATCCCTGGAAACAGCCCGGGAGGCGATTGTACTGTTGAAAAACGAAACCCGTCTCCTACCATTGCAGAGGGAGTCTCTCTCCAGGATCGTCGTAGTGGGCGGGATGGCAGAAGATACCACAACCTGCGGTGGTGGGTCTTGCTGTATTCGTAGTCATGATAAAATTTCCATTCTGGATGGCATCCGGGAATCTGCCGGAGACCGCATCGAAATTGAGTTTATTAAGGCAGCCAAGGGAAGATTATCCGCCGAAGATCGACAGCAGATACAAGACGCAGATGTAGTGATCATCTCGGTCGGATTCACCAACCTGGATGAGAGCGAAGCCTATGACAAAGCGTGGGAACTGCCGGATCAGCAAGGTGGATTGATACAAGCGCTGTCGGCCTTAAATCCTAGAATAATTGTCACCCTGACAACCGGGACCGGTGTGGAGACGGAATCCTGGCTGAGCGGTGTGCCCGCACTCCTGCATTGTTTTTATCTGGGTGAAAGGGGGGGGCGGGCTGTGGGTGAGGTGCTTTTTGGAACCGTTAACCCTTCCGGAAAATTACCGTTCAGCATGGCCAAACAGTGGCGGGATTTTGCATCTTCCAACTATTATGTTAAAAATCAGGATAAAATCTCACTGCTGAGAATTCTTGGCCCCCAGGGACGTCCCGGAATTAGGAAGATCAGGGATATGGCGTATCAGGAAAAGTTGATGGTAGGGTATCGGCACTTTGATACCAACAAGGTGGTCCCACAGTTTCCATTTGGTTTCGGGTTATCATATACCGAATTTTCGTTCTCAGACCTGGAACTGTCCACTTCGGAAATGTCTATTTCGGATCTGAATTCCGGCGGGCAGTTCAAAGTTTCGTTGTCAGTCCGAAATGTCGGGGAATGGGCCGGATCTGAAGTTGTGCAGTTGTACGTCTCTGACCCGGTTTCATCATTACCGAGACCGGTAAAGGAACTGAAAGGGTTTGAAAAAGTGAGGCTGGAGCCCGACCAGTCTGCAATGATAACCTTCGTGCTTCAGAAGGAGCATTTCTCATTTTTCAATGATCAGTCAGGTGCATGGACGGCTGAAGCCGGGGATTTTAATCTCCTCATTGGCAGCAGCAGTCGGGCAATACACCTAACAGCCTCACTGGCTCTGATTGACAGATGATCTGATCAGGCGGCAGACCCAAAAGCATCCGCTCAAATACCCGCAGACGATCGACTTCGACGATAAACTGCCGCACTTCTATTTGGTTCCATTTTTAATGATCATATAGGTGGCCAAGCATTTGGCGATTAAGTCCCCTTCAGAATTGCGGACTTCCACGTCGCCAATCGCCGTTTTGCCTCCTTTATGAATAATCTTTGCTTCAGCAATAATATCCCCCTCCCTGACCGCTTTAATATAATTGATCTTCATTTCAATGGTCAGGAGGGTCTCGCCTTTGTCGATCAGACCAAGCAGCGCCACCGCTACAGCCGCATCCGCCGGAGAAAAGATGGCGCCACCATGCGCAACACCGTCTGGTTGTGCCAGCTTATCCGTATACGGTAGTCTAACGATCGCCCAGCCTTTTTTAACGTCGACGACTTCCATGCCCAGTAGTTTCCAAAAGGGGACGGTGGTTTTCATCTTCTTGATCAAGGCATTCTTAAAATTTGGTGATATGTCCTCATATTCAGGCATTTTATTCACTCTTTTTAATATTATCTAATTCAACCCACCATGCCCTCACCGGCTCGACATCGGTTGAAAAAAGCACCGCAAGAGCATCTGGTATTAGCCCCTTCCAGCTACTGATTCCTCAGCGATTTCCAAGATCTGCGTCCTCTATCCAGTGCTCATATCGTCTCTGCGAACCGTATGCATTGCAGTTCTATCTATTTATAACATCTCAAACGGTTCGTCTATGACCGGTATCTCAATCAAGACCACTTCTTCCCTAAAAAATCCCCTGAAATGAACTACCTCCGCCAAAACACCCCGCATCCTATTCTTATCAATCCCATTACTCTTTGTAACTACATTGCTTTATATCTATTTCATTGTTTCTTAGTCTCTTTACAGTGGTTTTCATTTCTCACGAATGTTCACTTTTGTTTGTTATATTTTACCAGAAAATGCGTCGAAGAGCCGTATGGTGATTCCGAATGGTATAAAAAGAAAAAGAAAGTTGGGAAACTGTGATCTATTATTGATATTGACAAAGGCCCCGTTTTTCTAGAATATCGCTTCTTAGTGAAATGAACTATTTTCCTGACAACATCGACTTTATATTCTCGTTCAAAGGATAAATTCAATGGATACATCGTTTTTTTTGTCTCTGCACTTTCTCTGGATCATTCTGGCAGGTATGAACCTGGTTATCCAACTGGCCTACTTTTACAACGATCAAAGTTCCGGTCTGTTTGCCGCTAAAAAAGCCACCACTCCTTTGTTATTGTTTTTTGCACTGCTGATTGTGGTAATGGATGCCGGGGGATTTCCGCTGATTCCCTGCTTGATCCTGGCGGCAATGGGCATCGGTGAGCTCGGGATTGAAGGCTCCAGTGTTGTGCAGTCGAAGAAATCAGATGCGGTAGAAGAGCCAGGAACCTCACCGGTTGTCGTCCTGGCTGGCGTGCTTTTTCTGCTGGTGAATGTTTTTATCGGTGTCTACCTGATGATGCAGAAGCAGCAGCCGCTGACGATTCTGATCAGTCTGCTCAGCAGCTGCATTTGTATCTCTCTTATATACTACGCTGTGATCAGGATCTTCAATCCGTCGTCTGATTTAAGATTCCAGATTGCACTCTATGCTGCCGGTGTGGCTATCCTCTTCGCAGGAGCGTTGACAGACGTTTATGTCGGGATTTCTTTACTGGGAATCGCCGCCTTGATTCTAACCACTTCAGATCTACTGGTTCTCATCCGCATGGGGGCGGGATTTTCCACAGAGACCTCCAGAGGATTTAAAACCCTGTTAGCTTTTCTGGTGGGAATTCTTCTCCTCTACTATGTTTATATGGGCGTCCTGATTCAGATCGGCAGCCCCTTTCCCTGGTAGAAACTAATCGTTTGGTAATTGCAGGCGATAAGCGAAAATATTGTTTACCAGGCAGTTCGCATCTATGGGGATGCTATAAATTTAATCGCTTGATACATATTTTAGATGATAAATTACGACTTCGTTAATGCCATTTCCAGTAAAATAATTTGCGACTCCGTGCGCTATAAAAAGAAGCATTGAACCCAATGTCATAATAAAAAACAAACCCATACTATTTCTTGATGGGTTTGTTTTTTTGTACAGATAGAGACTGACAATGAATAAAACTACCGATAGGGCCGTAAAACTACTATTACTCATTTAATATTCCTTTGATTGTTTCCTCAGCTTAAGAATAGATAGTCTGTGTTCTGTGGAATGATTTATCTTGTAATCAGGTAATGGATAATATCCTTCATATCTGGATGATTAGTGTCTTGCACGCTTACAGTCAAGATGGTAGAAATTCGCTTTTTCGATGTCAATCCTTATTTGCTGGTTTTCTTCACAACTGGAGTCTAATTATGAATTTCTCGGATAATTTATGAGTAGAATTTTCGTTTTGAAAGGGATAACGTGTTTCCTTATTCTCTAATGGGAAACACTTGGGGCAAAATGGAATTCAATCCTATCCAAGTGATCTCCTGCTGGAGTATATGGGTACTTCTATCCTGTTGCTGGCTGTTTCAAAAATAGATCAATTGGTCACCAACAGAAAATACAATCCCATCTTGAATTTTTCTGTTCATGCTGTCATGCTCTTTTCAGCCGAGAATGTGATTGATGCCTTTGTTGCCATGGCTGACAAGGATGAGTGCCTGCAAAATGAAGGTTCCACAACAGAAAATTTTATAAAATTACCAAATAAATACCGGAGTTAGCGATGTCGAAACTATTTGAACCACTGGAAATTGGAAAACTGAAAATTGCCAACCGTTTTGTCCGCTCAGCCACCTACTACGCCTTAAGTGATCTGGACGGATTTATCAGCGATGGCAGCGTTGATCTCATGTCGACCCTGGCAGGGGGTGATATCGGGCTGATCATCACCGGGTACGCATTTGTAATGAAACATGGACAGGTCTTCCCTGACATGAACGGCATCGACCGGGATGAACAAATTCCAGCCTATCAAAAAATGACCCGGGCGGTGCACGAACAAAAGGGGAAAATCGTAATGCAGATTGCCCACGGGGGATCCATTTCAACCTATGCTGCAGGCGCAGACGGCGACTATGTAGCTGTCTCATTGACCGAGGCCACACCTGATTACGGCAGAAAAGCCAGGGTACTCTCGGAGGATGACATTCAGGCAATCATTGAGGCATTTGGACAGGCTGCCAGACGTGTGCAGGAGTCCGGCTTCGATGGAGTACAAATTCATGGCGCCCATGGATACTTGATCAGTGAATTCCTGTCCCCCACCACCAATCAGCGCCAGGACATATGGGGCGGCAATCTGGAGAATCGAGCTCGATTTCTGGTTGAGGTGATTCGTTCCATTAAAAAAAATGTGGCCGATGATTTCCCTGTCCTGATCAAACTGGGTTGTCAGGATTATCTGGATGAAGGTGACGGGCTGACCATCGCAGAGGGTAAACAAGTCGCACAAATCGTCGAAAAAGAAGGCGTTTCACTCATCGAAATCAGCCATGGCCGGATTGGAAAAACGTTCAAAAAAAGAGGACTTAAAATCACATCATCCGAAAACGAGGCCTATATGCTAGAGGCGGCAAAGGCGATACGAAGCAGTGTGTCCATTCCGCTATGCCTGGTTGGCGGCATGAGAAGTCTGCCTGTGATTGAAAGCATTCTCGACGATGGCATTGTCGATATGGTTTCCCTGTGCCGACCGTTTATCAGAGAGCCTGAGTTGGTCAAGCGTTTAAAAAACGGGGAAAAGGCAGAAGCTGACTGCATCTCCTGCTGGGGCTGTATTAATCCTGATAAAGAAGGGAAAAACCACGTTTTCTGCCGGCAATTGGAAAGATAAAAAGCCTAACAGACAAATTGAAAATCCCCGCTCCAGATAAATCAGCATGCCGCTGCAGGCCCACCTACGGGCCGACAATGGAGCCCTCTCAAGATCGGCCTCACGCAGTCTGATTCTCTATCCAACATAAATGCTTGGCTAAACTCTTCAAATTGATTAAGATGTTTTTGGGATTGAAACATCCAAAAATGTTTTTCTAAGAGTCGGCTAAAAAATCATTTCACTATGTGAAGTTATTTTTTAGTCGATCCCTTTACAGATAAATGATGTAAACTAATTTTTTAGCCGACCCGAAGTACACAACTATTCGAATTTGCAAGGAGCAAGGTATGGTTGATTTAACCACTGAGTACATGGGAATTAAACTCAAGAATCCGATTATCATTGGAAGTTGCGGACTGACAAGCTCGGTTGCGAGCATACAAAAACTCGAAGCAAATGGTGCCGCGGCTGTGGTTCTGAAATCACTTTTTGAAGAGCAGATACTGATGGAAGTAGATTCACTGAAGAGTGATCAATCAATCCATACCGAAGAGATGGACTATATCGCTGGATACACCCGGCAGCACAATCTGGATGAGTACCTGAACCTGGTCTCAGAGGCTAAAAAAGCGGTTTCCATCCCGATTATCGCCAGCATTAACTGCGCTTCGGTTGCTGAATGGACCGCTTTCGCTAAAAGATTGCAGGATGCGGGAGCTGACGGGCTTGAACTGAATATGTACATCATGCCCGGTGATATCAAGAAAACAAGCGCCGATATTGAGCAAACCTATTTCGATATTCTCAAAGAGGTCAAAAAGCACATTTCAATTCCGATTGCCGTAAAACTTGGGTTCTACTTTACCGGCCTGGCCCATATGATATTTAATTTATCTATCAGGGAGCCGTCAGCAATTGTCATGTTCAACCGATTTCATCAGCCAGACATTGATCTTAAAAAAATGGAAATGACGTCAGCCGATATTTTCAGTTCTCCCGATGAGAATTTACTACCCCTGCGGTGGATCGGAATGCTCTCCAATGATGTAGAATGCGACCTGGTAGCAACAACTGGCATTCATGATGGTCAAACGGTAATAAAGAACCTCCTGGCGGGAGCCAGCGCCGTTCAAATCGCTACGATTATTTATCAGAAAGGACCTGAATTTATTGGTGAGATGTTGGGGCAGATGGAAGAATGGATGACTGGGAAAAAATATTCCGCCATTCAGGATATCATCGGCAAGCTGAATCAAAAGAATGTGAAAGACCCGACATTGTACGAGCGTTCCCAGTTTATGAGATACTTTTCCAATGCCAAGGTTTAGTTCTCCCAATCAGGAACCCAATACCCCACCCTGATAATCACGTCGTGAAATCAAGGATGGGGACCCCGCAGAGAAAACTGCGGTCTTAGACTCTGATTCCCCGCCTTAAAGCACCAACCACCATCATCTTCACAACCCGTCTTCTGAAATGTCCTTTTGTCGGGATGCAGAGTTTATCTGCGGACAGTTGCCTCTATCCCCCCATGGACATGACCTCACCGATTTACTTGATTTGGCATGATTATTTCAGTATTCAAATAGTAGAAGAACAACCCAGTCAAAACCGGGAAGAAGGTCAGCGAGTGAAGGTGCCACAACCATAATAGTGACACCTGAAATCCGTGCGGTCATGATCGATCGATCATGACTTTAGAATGTTTGCGAATTGTACAGCTTAATAGCAAGCGCTTAGCTGAGAGGATTATATTTAGCAGTGACAAATATTTTTCAATTAATCGAATTTGAATCAGTGAGGTAGAAATGACAGATTTTATGAATACCAGAATACTACTGGAGAAACGTCCTTTTGGTGAACCCAAAGACGATGATTTTAAGATCGAGACCGTTCCGGTTATCGATCCAAAAGAAGGTGAAATACTACTGAAAACCCTGTGGCTGTCACTGGACCCCTATATGAGAGGTCGTATGAATGACGCCAAGTCATATGCACCCCCCGTCGGTCTGGGAGAGGTCATGGTCGGGGAAACGGTGAACCAGGTAGTCGTTTCAAAATCATCGGATTTTGCAGTCGGAGAAATTGTGGTGGGTCCGGTTGGCTGGCAGAGTTATGCCACGGTGGAACCAAATCCAACGGAGTTCCGTAAGGTCGATACGACCATGGGTCCAATTTCCACTGCTCTTCATGTTCTGGGCATGACCGGCCGCACAGCCTATTTCGGGCTGCTCAAGGTAGGGGATCCCAAACTGGGTGAAACCGTCGTCGTAGCTGCCGCTTCAGGAGCGGTGGGATCCGTCGTTGGTCAAATAGCCAAAATTAAAGGATGCCGGATTGTCGGGATCGCCGGAGGTCAAAAAAAGTGTGACTATATTCTGAATGAGTTAGGCTTCGATGCCGCCATTGACCACAAAGGCGGAAATATGGCAGCCGAACTCAAGGCTGCCTGCCCGGACGGGATCGATGTCTATTTTGAAAATGTGGGTGGTGAAGTTCTCCAGGCAGTTGTACCCCTTTTGAATCCAGGAGCGCGGGTTCCGATTTGCGGCTATGTTTCTCAATATAACAAAACAAGTCCAACAGAGGTGGAATCCCCTTTCGATGTGCTGGGGAAGTTGCCCGATCCACCCCCGCACCGCTTTTTTCTGGTTTATGAATGGATAAAAGAATGGTCTACTGCATCAGCAGAAATGTCGGGATGGGTTGAAACCGGCAGACTCAAATACATGGAAAGTGTGGTTGAGGGGATCGAAAATGCCCCTCAGACCTTTCGTGGATTGTTGCGGGGAGAAAACTTCGGGAAGCAGCTGATCAAGGTGGCTAATCCCGATTGAGATTCGATATCTCGAATATTATCTCAGTTCCACCGCTACGGTATCCAATGAGGGAATCTTCTTCAACATGCCCTGTTCTTTCATGAACCGGGCAAAAGTCTCATAACGGCTTCGATCCAGTGCCCCCGGCCTGAGGGCGAAACGGGGCATGGTATCGGCCCAGGCACGGCGGTTTAGTTCATCGTCCAGATTTTTTCTGCCTTTAATGAAAAGTTGCCAACTCTCCTCTGGATGGTTAATCAGAAACTGTGCCAGAAACGCTTTCCCAACGGCGATTGGCCCGGGGAGAATATAGTATGGAAAATCGGCCAGATAGACAATTAATTGCCAGAATAACAGTAAGCCGGTTACCAGGGTCAATAGTCGGAAGATTTTCATGGCGCACCTTCCCCCAGCAACTGCTCCAACAGTTGCGCATTCAAGGATGCAAAAACAGCATCACTGACATCACGGGGCTTGCTGCCGGGTGGAATGATCACCTCACCCACCTGGGCCGGTTGTCCTGAAAAAACATAGATTCTATCCGCCACTCGCAACGCCTCCATCGGATCATGGGTAACCAGCAGGACAGTGGCGTCTTTGATCAATCGGACCGTTAGATTCTGGAGCTTGATGCGGGTCAGCGCATCCAGGGCTGAGAAAGGTTCATCCATCAATAGCACAGGTCGCCCCTCCATCAATGTCCTTAACAGCGCCACTCGCTGGCGCATCCCACCAGAAAGTTCAGAGGGCAGTTTATCAGCCCAACCCTGCAATCCAGCAGCCTCAAGCAGGCCTTGTGCCTTTTCTTTTTTCTCCATCGTAACTGTCCCACGCAGGCGATCACCCAACAAGACATTATTCAGGATTGACATCCAGGGGAGCAACAGGTCCTTTTGCGCCATCCAGGCAGTTCGTCCTTTTTGCGGACCGGAATCCTCAAAACGAATCGAGCCCGTATAATCCAAACCGGCACTCCCGGAAATCAAGCGCAGCAAAGTAGATTTTCCACAGCCACTAGCCCCCAGGATACAGGTACACAACCCGCTTTCGATGGTCAAGTTCAGCCCTGAAAAAACCGGGTTTCCAGGGAAAGAGAACGAGAGGTCACTAAAATGGATAGACGGCGCTGGGCAGATTTCTCCATGGCCTCCGTTTTCCAGAACCGGACAGTCATTCAACCCTGCTGACAGTTGACTTCTGTTTTGAGAAGAGCGCAGCATGTCGGCTCAACTCCAATTCTGGTAAAAATGGTGCACTGGACCGCGTCCCTCTCCGATCCGGTATGCAGCACCGGCTTTAATCGCTCCCTGGATATATGACTTGGCCTCTACAATCGCAGCCTCAGTCTCATAATCCCGGGCAATAAAGGAAGCAATAGCAGATGAGAGCGTGCAGCCGGTACCATGAGTATTACTGGTAGCGACCCGCTCCCCTTTCAGCTCAATGAAACGCTTTTCAGCAGCCATGTAGAGAAGATCATCACTGCTCTGCCCGGTCAGATGCCCCCCTTTAATCAGGATATTTCCACATCCCGATGAGGCCAGGTTTTTGGCCGCCTTTTCCAGAGACTCACGGGAATTCAGTTCGCATGCCGCCAGAACTGACGCTTCCGGCAGATTCGGTGTCAGAATATCAGCCATCGGGATCAGATGCTCTATGATCGCTGTAATCGCATCATCCTGCAAAAGCTTGTCGCCACTGGTTGCAACCATCACCGGATCCAGGACGACATTTTTCACCTGAAACTCAGCCAGCGTCTCAGCAACGGTTTTAATCAGTTCCGGTGAAAAAAGCATCCCGATTTTCACCGCATCAGCGCCAATATCGGACAGAACCGCCTCCAACTGTTGTCGCACAAACCCAGCTGGAACCGGATGGATAGCCGTCACACCCTGTGTATTCTGAGCAGTCAAGGCTGTGATCACAGACATGCCATAACACCCCAGAGCGGAAAAAGTCTTCAGATCAGCCTGAATTCCGGCTCCTCCGCCACTGTCTGACCCTGCTATGGTCAAGACCCGTCGATAAGACTTGCTGCCAGTCTCGTCATTTCGATTTGATTTCGTCATTTTTACTCGTTAATTTGGATTTCGATTAAAGGTCGCCCTGTGTAGTTCACGGGCCGCAATTTCGGGATTCTCTGCGGAGACAATCGCAGACACAACTGCAATCCCGTCAGCGCCATGAAGAATAACATCAGCGCCGTTGGCAGCATTGATCCCGCCGATACCAACCAGTGGAATTTTTACTTCTGCCCGGATCAGCCGCACCCCCTCCAGACCCAGGGGAGGTGCCGTGTCAGTTTTGGTGCCAGTGGTAAAAACCGGACTGATACCGATGTAGTCGGCGCCTTCTTTTTCCGCCTCGATTGCGTCTGCGACAGATTCGGCTGATATGCCAACAACCATATGGGGTCCCAGAATCCGGCGAGCATCCGTAATTCGCATATCCGATTGCCCCAAATGCACACCATCAGCGCCAACAGCCAAAGCCACATCCACTCGATCATTTATCAACAGTGGAATCCCATGTTGTTTTAAAACTGTCTTCAAGGCCAATGCCTCAACGATAAACTCCCGGGTTGAACACTTTTTTTCCCGGAGTTGTACACATGAAACCCCGCCTTTGATGGCAGCACTGACCACATCTACACTCGACCGACCCATGGCAAGGGCTCGGTCTGTCACAAGATAGAGCGAATAGTCCAGTTTATTATCACTCATCTCAGCCCTCGCTAATGAGGCATTTCTGCTTCAATTCTTCGGAAGTCACAGAATATAGAGCGTCCAGCAATGCAACCTGGAAGCTTCCCGGAGCCGTTGTTTGAGCGCCGGCTTTTTCTCCAGCCAGCCCGAAGAATGCCAGTGCCGTAGCTGTTGCAGTGACAGGGTTTTCGTCCACCGCCAGAAAAGCACCAATGACTGATGTCGCAGCACAACCACTGCCGGTAATAAACGGCATCAGAGAGTGTCCGTTGGAAACCCGTAAAACCTGAGCACCATCTGTAACCAGATCAACTGCCCCTGTAATCGCCAGTGTGATTTTGAGCTCTTGTGCCAGTTGCCTGGCAGTATCTGCTGCTTCATCAACTGAATGAACCGAGTCAACCCCTTTGGTTTTTGATTTTTCATCCGCCAGAGAGAGTATTTCAGAGGCGTTTCCGCGAATCACACTCGTTTTGGTTTGCCGGATAATCTCCTTAGCCGTCGTGGTCCGAAACTGTGTGGCCCCAGAACCTACCGGATCAAGCACAATCGGGGTCCCTAATTCGGAGGCTTTTTGCCCCGCTTTCAACATGGCTGTGATCCAGGGATCACTCAGAGTCCCGATATTCAACACCAGTGCCCCTGCTATAGCAGCCATATCCGCAACTTCATTCTCAGCATGCGCCATCACCGGAGAAGCCCCCATAGCCAACAACACATTCGCGGTGAAATTCATCACCACATAATTGGTGATATTATGAATCAAAGGTTTGTTTTCTCTTATTTTTTCAAGGTTTTCAACGGCCTTGCCTGTATAATTATCCATAGATCTGTCCCGATAACAACTAACTAATACGAATAGTAACTACTCACCAAATATACAGAACCGAGGGGATTATGATCCCCTCGGTGAAGCACTTGCTGAATAGCTATAAATAAAAGGAAAAAACAGGGAGAACAGGCAGGGGCGGTCAAAAAAAAAGCCGTCCCCTAACTGGAAACGGCTTTTGAAGATATGCGGTCAGCAATCTGCACGTTCCCTACGCCGGCATTATCCGGGTCAGGTTCAAAGGGTCTTATCTCAGGCATTTCTGCCACCCCTGCGCAAGCATATAAACTATTAAAGCAGCGATAACTCTGTCAATACTTAACTAACAGGTATTTTATGGATTTCAAACCTTCCACTTCGTTTTGGCGCATGGCGAGACCAGAATGAAAATATGAACTAAACACCAAACCAAACCTTCAGTTAAGCACAGTTGACGGTAATACTATGGATATGTGAAGAACTTGTACTAGAAAAGATCTGAATTGATTCATTGCTCTGCAGACTGCTGAAATGGACAGTAGTGATGATGACGGTATGGCCATGTGAACCACTACCCTGGATATCATAAATCTTTTCCTCCCCTGCAATTACGTCTACGGCAGAAACTGTCAGAATATGTCCATGATTGGAGCCAATTGTGACTGAGGTCCCATTCGCCTGACAATAGCCGAGTGAAAAAGCCTCTTCTGCTAATCTGCTTTTTTTCCATGTGCTCTCCTGGAAAAACCCGATGAGTTGTCAAGAGTCGACAGACTCCTGACAACGGGTTCTTAACCGAGATTTGCATTTGCAAAATCCCAATTCAACAGGCTTTTGATAAATTCCGCCAGGTAATCGGGCCGTCGATTTTGATAGTCCAGATAATAAGCATGCTCCCAGACATCAATTGTTAAAATCGGTTTCTGACCATGGGCAATGGGCGTATCCGCGTTCAGGGTTTTGCTGATGGATAGTTTCCCGTTTTCAAGCAGAAGCCAGGCCCAACCGCTTCCAAATTGTGTCACGCCTGCATTCTTAAAGGCCTCAACAAACTGTTCATAACCGCCGAAATCGGCATCAATTCTCTCAGCAATAGGGCCTGTTGGGGCACCACCGCCGCCAGGGCTGATGCTGTTCCAATAAAAGGTATGATTCCATACCTGCGCTGCATTATTGAATATCCCCATTTTTGCAGAGTCCCCTGAAGTTTTCTTGATGATGTTTTCCAAGCTTTCATCTGCCAATTCAGAATCGACGATCATCTTATTCAGGTTGGTTACATAGGCATTGTGATGCTTGCCGTAATGGAATTCCAAAGTCTTTTCGGATATGATCGGAGCCAGTGCATTTGGTGCAAAGGGCAGATCAGGTAACGTAATTGCCATTATTACTCCTTGAAGTTTAGGTTAATAATAATTCAGTACAACTTTCTCAGAACGCTTTTGTGTTTTGGGAAATGGATTTTTAAAAGCTGTTTATTCAGAATGTTCTTGATAAAAGAGAAATTCTTCATCAGAAATTATAAACAGTCGTGCGGTACACTGAACAATCAAGTCTGGTATGGTGGATATAAGGCCATTTGCTAATTTTTTGTCAATTTTGACAGAATATGGGTCGTACTGCCAAGAAAAATCTCTGCAGCTTCCGTTTCGGAGAGAGTCGGATGTGGATGGATACTCAGGGCCATGTCCTCCGCTAGAGCCCCCATTTCAATTGCCAATACCCCCTCTGATATTAATCCTTCCGCATGCCGGCCCGTAATACCCAGGCCCAGAATCCGGCCTGAGTCCGGATCTACCAGGATTTTGGTCAGCCCTTCCGACACGCCCATGGTGGCAGCTCTCTCGGAAAACTTCCAGGGGAACCGCTGCACTTTTACCGGTCGGTCCTGCTCACGAGCCTGGGTTTCTGTCAGACCGCACCAGGCAATTTGAGGATCAGTGTAAACGACTGCTGGGATTGCCCGTACATCAAAGGCTACCGGAAGTCCTGCTATGACTTCAGCTGCAACCTTGCCTTCACGCATGGCTTTATGGGCCAACATGACACCACCGGCAACATCACCCACTGAGAAGATATGCTCATCTGCCGTTCGCTGTTGATCATCCACCAGTACAAATCCTTTATCATCGATCTCGACTTTTGTGTTTTCCAGGCCCAGCTTGACGCTGTTTGGATGTCGTCCAATAGCGACCAGCAGGTCTGTTTCCTGCGTCAATTCACCCATTACCATTGTTCGTCTCCTCAAACCATATTCATCAGTAACTGATCCGGGTCCTCAAGAGAATTGATGATAACTTTCAGGAACCGAATCGCATCCGCTCCGTCCAGGACCCTGTGATCAATACAAAGAACAATCGGCATCATCAACCGTGGCACAATAATATGCTCGCCACCTTCGTTTTCCCTGACAACCGGCTGCATTCTCGCTTCTCCCAGCCTCAGGATGGCCACTTCCGGATAATTTCTCAATTCCTGTTGCAGCGCCAGATTGAGGGCTTGAACCATTGTCATTTTAGCCATTGTCAACCTCCCGCTGCAGATCTTGACGTTCTTTCAGGTAAGCCTCCTTTTGCTCCATCAGATATGCAGGTATTTGTTCGTAAGAGTGGTCAAACATATCGATTGAATCACCAAAAGTGGCCATCTCTACCTCCTCATCAGAGCGATACCTTTTGGGATCATCGACAGTCGTGTGCATCGTCATACGATAAGTCACGCATTCAATCAGCATCGGACCGCCACCAGAGCGTGCTCTGTCAACTGCTTCCCGGGCAGCCACATAAACAGCGAGAATATCGTTGCCGTCCACTTGTATTCCAGGTATTCCATAAGCCAAAGCTTTTTGAACCAGAGTTGTTGAGCGGGTCTGCTTGTTTACGGGTATGGAAATGGCCCACTGGTTGTTCTGGCAAACGAATACCACCGGGGTTTGAAATACGCCGGCGAAATTAAGACCCTCATGAAAGTCCCCTTCTGACGTCTCCCCATCTCCAAAAAAACTCATCACGACATCATCGACTTTCCTGTATTTCATAGCCCAGCCTAGTCCCACAGCATGGAAAATCTGTGAACCGACCGGCACAGAAATAGGCAGATTGTTCAAATCCGCAGGAATCCTGGCCCCTTCGCTAAAGCCATTGTTATAAATAATCACGCTTTCAAGCGTTCGTCCCGCCAAATCTCTGCTGGTGTTTCCCGAAAAGCAGGGACCATCCAGTCCGAAGTTCGCAGCAGAGCAATGGCCCCGATGTGTGCGGCTTCCTGCCCGCTGATAGGTGGAAAGGTCCCGATCCGTCCCTGCCTTTGCAGATTGAGTAGTCGTTCATCAAACCTTCTCCCTAAAAGCATCGCTTTATAAAGCTTGAGCAGCTCATCCTCTGGAATTTTCGGTTCAAGGGCTTCATCCAATTTTCCGTGTTCATCCAGAATGGAGAGGGTTTCAATTTTGTCTGAGATATCAATATTTTTTCTCGGCATTATGAACTCCTCTATTCACGATATCACGATATCACGAAATTGTTGGCAAACAAGAATTGATCAAATCGATGATCATTGACTTAAAGTTTTATCATATAGATCCTGTAGTTTTCATGTCAAACAAATATTAATTATTCGCTAATACGAATTTTACACACAAACTTTCCACTGCAGCTAATGCCCTTTTTCCAACCATCTACAGTTTAACTCGAGGTCAGAACCAATCGCCAGAACTAAGCACCCGTTTTGGTCCCTCAATCAAGTGTTAAATCTTAAATGTGATCTTGGCAGGATTTGGGAAAAAAATTGACAATTCGAAGAGGAGGATTTGGGGTCAGGCGTACGTTATTGCGTTTACGGGATATTTAATATAATAACGCAAGCCTGACCCCAAATCATTAACCGCCAGCAGCCATGGGCATGACAGTGACATTATCCTGATGATGAAGTATTTCTGTGGGATCACAGAGCTGGTTGTCTTTCATAAACAGAGACACATAATTGCCTGTTTCCTTGCTTATAATAAAGCGGGTAAGTCGATCACCGTGGCTGGCGTGAAGATTTTCAACCAGATCCTGAATGGTGGAATGTTCATCCAACGAAACCAGAACCTCATCAAGACCGGTTTCTAACTTAATATATGATAAGAACGTCACCTTAATATCGATCATAAGTTTTCGTCCGCATATATTTCTTTTATTTTTTCAAACTCTTCGATATCAGCCAGAAAAATATCCACCAGGTGTGGATCGAATTGACCCCCTTTCTGTTTCTGTATGAACGCAACCACCTCTTCAAGTGTCCAGGCTTTTTTATAGATACGATTACAACTAACGGCATCGTAAACATCTACCAGTCCGGTGATACGCCCGAACAAATGAATGTCTTCACCCTGGAGACCGTTGGGGTAGCCGGAACCATCCCAATGTTCATGATGCTGGATGGCAACGATGGCTGCCGTTTGCAGAATCTTCCGTTTGGACTTGCTCAGTATTTCATACCCAATACTGGTATGGCTCTTAATCAGCTCAAATTCTTGGGATGACAGTTTTCCGGGTTTATTGAGAATGGCATCCGGAATCCCGATTTTCCCCACATCATGCATGGGACTTGACAATCTAAGCAGGCTTGCTTCTTTTTCTGAGAGCCCCACTTTAACAGCCAGTAGATAGCAGTATTCCGACACCCGCAACACATGGTTAGCGGTCTCTTTCGAACGTGTTTCAACAATGCCACCCAACGTTTCGATAATCTCCTTCTGCGTATCAATAATCTCCTGACTCAGTGTGATATTATCGAAGGCAACACCTACATTCGAGAAGAAAATGCGAATCAGATCTTTATCTAGATCCGTAATATCCTGGCAGCCATTCAGAAACAGCAGATTCACGGACTTACCCTCGGTTTTGAAATATCCGACAAAGGCATCTTCATGAAATAGGCTGGTTTTTTCTTCAATTGCCCGTTTGAGCAAATCGAAAATATCAGGCGACAGCTTATCCTGAACAAAGCTATTTACATATTGTTTGAACTCTCCGGTCGCAGCGATAATCTTAAACCGATCTCCCAGATGGGAAACAGCAAAACCTGACGTTTGGATAAACAGAGATGCTTCATCCAGATTGAGAAGCGAAATCAGTTGCGTTAACACACCTTCGGTAAAACTCTTAAGTCTCTGGGAGGCGTATAGTTGCCCGGTTGAGTTGATGATAAGTTCCAGACCTTTTCTGCTTTTTTCGATGATTTTCAGATCCCTGAAGCCTCTTAATGAAGCTGTAACGCATGTAAAGAGTTTTTGGGCCGTGAGTTCCGTTTTTTCTTTATAGTCATTGATATCATATTTGGTAATCACCGTTCTCTCCGGGGCTTTCCCGGGCTGTCCCGTTCTTAAAATAATGCGAACCAAAATGTTTTTCAGATCTTCCCGGATAAAGCGAACCACATCCAGTCCCGCCTCATTTGTCTCCATGACCACATCCAACAGAATAACCGCTATATCGGAATGTTCGCGGATCATTTGTTTGGCTTCTACACCAGAGTATGCGCTTAACAGCGTAATCCCCCTATTTTCAAATTCATAATCCTCCAGAACCATCTGCGTAATGTTATGCACTTCTTTCTCATCATCGACGATGAGGACCTTCCAGGGAGGTCTCTGGTGGGCTGACAGTGCTTTTTCAGGGATCTCATCAGCAAATACCAGTTGATCATCAAATTCGGTTTTCCGTACATTGGGGTCAGACATCCTGTTTCTCTTCGTTTATCGGGATATTAATATTAAACACGGTACCGTCGCCCAGGCTACTTTCACAATCGATACGCCCACCCAGGGTTTGAGTGACGACGTTGTAAACAATGTGCATACCAAGCCCAGTTCCTCCTTGTCCACGCTTGGTCGTATAAAAGGGGTCAAAAACGTTTTTTAAGGTCTCCTGATCCATGCCGATCCCGTTATCGCTGTAGCGAATATTGAGATTACTGTTTTTTTTGACAATATCAAATCTGATAGTACCCGTTTCGATCTTGACAAATCCATGGGTCAGACTATTCATGACGAGATTGGTAATTACCTGGGAAAACGCTCCCGGATAGCTGTTTATTTCTATATCATCCGCACAATTGATTTCGATTTTATGACGGGTTCTCTTCAGCTTAGGCTGCAAACTGATCAGCACCTTTTCAAGATACTCCTTCAACTTAAAGCGCCGCTGTTCTTCGTTGGACTGATCAACAGCCACTTCTTTAAAACTCTTGATCAGATCGGCGGCTCTCATGATATTCGAGAGCACATACGTCGTTGAATCGGTGGCAGTTTTCACATAGGCTTCGAGGTCTGAGCGTTTCATATTGCCGCTGATAAACTGCTCATTAAAATCCTGTGTTTTTTCCTCCAACAGGGAGGCTGCGGTAATGGCCACACCGACCGGTGTATTAATTTCGTGTGCAACGCCGGCCACGAGGCCACCCAGAGCAGCCATTTTTTCTGTTTCTACCAGTTGGTCCTGTGTTTGCCGGATAGTTACCAGTGAGGTTCTCAGCTCTTCGATGACAACGTTCAATTGTTCAGTACGATCTGCAACCAACTGTTCAAGTTCGTCATTCATGCGCCTGATTTTTTCTTCCGCCAGTTGTCTATCGGTATCATCTCTGGCAATTCCCCGGAAACCGGTCATATTTCCATCAGAATCCATTATCGGGGAGGTTGACATACCGAGAATCCGTGTATCGTCATTCTCACGGGTGACAATATAATCGGTTACATTGGCTGCATGTCCAGTACGAAAGACTTGGTTAAAAATCATTTTCATTTTTTCGGCACTATCTTTTTTGGTATATTTCCGATAGTGCATGCCCAGTAGCTCTTTTCTTGATATACCCAATATTTGACAGGTCGATTGATTGAAAAACGTCATACAACCCGCCAGATCCACCTCGAAATACCCTTCTTCCATATTTTCCAGGATACTGCGATACTTCTCCTCACTCAATTTTAATGCTTCCTCTTTGCGCTTGCGCTCTGCAATCTCTTCAGTCAAATCCTGATTGGATTCCAGCAACTGGTATGTCCGCTCAGCCACCCTGTTTTCCAATTCTACATTGGCGGTGTTGACCTTTTTCCGTTCAATATCCAGTTCCCGGACCTGAATAAAATCTCTCCTGCAATACAGTTCTATGGAGTAGCAGGCGAACATCCCTAGCACATTTCCAGTCAGAAAGAAAAAGTTATTGTTAATCAGGATGGTCAGGGGCGTCTCCACAATAAAAATCGCGGTGATCTCATAAGATACGACAATCAACCACCCGGCCAGGGTCGCCCAGAGAAACCTCAATTTAAAAAAGGTGTAACCGAAAATGAAGACCAGAATCAGTCCGGCGTAATAGGAGTAAATCGCTGGTGGGGGTGCAATGACAATCATCGCAATGATTCCCAGCCCGGCAATCATGATGATCGCCGCATTCAGCGGCTGCATCAGCTTTTCGAAAAACCTGAAAAAAGAGAAGAGCAGAATAACCAGTGAGAAAGGAAGAAACAGGGCAAATCTAATAAACCATAGATGTTCCTTTTCAAGCGGCACCAGCCATGCGTCTAGAAATCCGAACAGGCTGTAGAAAAAAATAGCCAGTAGGATCGCCAAACGGACGTGTTTGAGGGATTTCAGGAAATAGTCGTGGAGAAATTCCGCTTCGAGTTCCTCGGGAAAGGAAAGCGTGAGAAAATTGACTTTTACATTTGAAGGGGTGAAGAAGTATTTTGCCATCCCGGTCTTTTTACAAGGATAAATCGAGCATCAGATATATTCCGGTCAGTTCTTCAAAGATTTCTTAATCACAATCAGAGTCATATCATCAAGCTGTTCCTGCTGGAAAGAATTGACGTCGTAAATAATCTTCTCCAGAATCTTACTAACCGGGTGATCAGCGTATTCATTCAGCAAATTTTCGAGTCGCAGCTGCCCAAACATCTCCCCTTTTGCGTTTTCGGCCTCGGTAATCCCATCGGTAAAGAGCAGGATCAGGTCCCCGTCTTTGAGATCCACAGTCATATCTTCCATATAGTCGCCAATATCATCGGCGATCCCCAACCAGGTTCCCTTGGTCGGAATAATCTCAGTTTTATGCTGGGATGACCGGTACAAAATGACATCCTGATGTTTTCCCGCCAGGGTCATCTGTGTATCTGAAAACTGGATGGCCATAATCGTCATGTAGTGATCGGACCCCAACCGTGAGATGTTTTCCCGAATAACCCTATTGGCCATTTCCAGAATATTAGACGGTTTTCGTTCGCTACCATTATTTACCAATCCAAAAATACTGGTCTGAACCATCATCATGATCAGGCCCGAATCTACGCCATGTCCGGAAACATCGCCCATTGTCACCCACTTGTTACCTTCCTGGGTCTCGATGATGTCATAATAGTCTCCGCCCACCTCGCGAGCCGGTGACATGATGGCTGCGATCTCGTAACCACTGATATTCTCTTTGTTCGGCAACAGAGCGGTCTGAATCCGCTTTGCAAGCTCCATCTCACTCCAGAGTGCATCCCGAGCCATTTTCAGCTGAACCAGCAGATAAAACTCCTCCCTGATCTGTTTGAATTTCACGTAGTTAATACTCACGGCGATAATGGCCGTGGAGAGCATAAAGAACAGGTTATTGAGTAGAATTGTAAGGTTGAATACCTGGTCGGCCACAACGTTAAAACCTATATACATGGCAATAATGATAAAACTGTTGATAGCGGAATGTAAGTACTTCCAGGGGAGAAGGAGGTTGACGCCCACGACTACCAGATTTAACCCGGCATAGTAATTTGAATTAAAACCGCCCAGATCCACCGTCATCAAAGCGATTGTGCCGCCCATGTTGATGACAGCAAAATATCCGTGAAGAAACGATAGTCTGCTGGGTTTGGTGTGACGGACGATAAAATATTGGATCAGCAGGAGAATGGTCGATACCAGCCGATAGGTTCCAAAACGGGGGAGGAGTTCCGCAGGCATGCTGAAGTAGTCCAGCAGAAAGAATATCGGAACCAGTGTAAAACCCAAAATTGTCAGCGTCTTTAACCATTGATGAAGAATATTATTTTGATACTCTTCAAAAGAGTCTGGTAGTGTTCCAATGCGGGTAAACTGTCTTTCCTCAATCTTTCTGCGGTTAGGATTCATTTCCAGTAGATTTATACCAATCAGGTGCCTAGCCTGTTTTATCACCAATTTTTTTTACATGAAGAAACATCTGGCTTTTGGTGTCTTCAAAAATAACTCTGGATTCGGCATTAGGCACGCCCTGCATCATTTCGAGGAAGTCATCCTCGGTGCGATGATACAGTACCCAATCCAGCCAGTACTCCATGTATTGTTTACTGGGGTTCAGCACATGAAAATTACCCACGACCATTTCTCCACCGGGTTCGAGCAGTTGAAACAGATTTCTGATAACTGCCTTGGCCACTGGCGGTGTGAGATAATCAAACAACCCCAACGAATAGATAAAGCGGTATGCTGTTGCACCCCACTTTTTTTCCATGCGAGGTAATGCAAGCATCGTGCGCACTGAATTATTTAAATAGGTAACTGATGCTTTCGCGTCCAGGTCTTTTTCTATTTTTCTAATTAATTCAGATGCTTCTGACAAGGCGTTTCGATCTTGATCAAGTAAATGAAAATGATATTTTTGACAATCTTCCTTGGTTTTTAAGACATCCTGGGTTTCGAAGGCGGGACCACAAGCGACAGACAGAACATTTATTTTATCAGATGAGGTTTTAGCATCTTTCAGTTGGATATCACCCAGCATTTCAATAATTAATTTTCTTCTATTTCTTACTGCCTGAGCCGCAGGATGCTCAATGGGGTGTTTATGCATGAGCTTGGCAAAGGTTGACTTCCCGGCGAAGTCATTGGAGTAGATCATGCTCATCATGACTGAATCCCCGGCATACCCTCTGGGCTTGACATTACAGCGTTCCATAAACGGAGAGCAAAGGATAAAATCCCAGACTAATTTTCTAAAGTAGAAACCGTGCCGTTCATGCTCTTTCTTCCCGTAATCCGCCACCAATCGATCCAACTCATCCAACTGCTCATCCAGATAGTTGGAAAGCCGTTCGCCTTCAGTCTGGATGATCGCATTCTGAATCTCCTGCTGAATATGATCAGGCTCGAATCGATATTCCTGATCCAGGTTGTCGAAAAAGGTTTTATAAACTCTGAGATCGTATGTAATATTGGAGCTGAATTCCTTGAATTTTTGATCAATACGCTGCTTGTGTGATAAAATCAGGGGAAGATTCTGAAATTCTGCCTGTAGTTTTTCAAGGCTACCATTCTGGAAAAAACTATCCATGTTATAAATATCTCCCGTAAAAACCAATCGACCTGCATAACCATCGATGTTTGGTTCTATTTTTAATCGACAAGCGCCCAAATCAACCGGGTCATCGTCAATTTGTAAAGACAGCTTAGTAAAATCGGTTCCGTCATTGAATGAATCTCTGTTCTTAAAACGAACCAGCAGAGAGAACTTTGAAGCATACTTCACCACCACATCCGTTTTATCTTTGTTTTGTAATACAGATCCTTCCAACTCTGTCAGCTTATTCTCCATGATTAATCAAGTCCTTTTATCGCTACTCTTCCATCCTGAGTCTGAAATATTTCTAAAGCTGAAAAACTCAAGTCCTGCCATTTCAGAGATTTTTTATAGATAATGGTCAAATAATTGTTCCCGCGCTTAGCCCTTTCCAGGATTTTGATGATCGGTGTGATTGTTGAGGAATTCAAATATTCCAATTCCCGAAAATCCAGCTCTATCGCCTTTTCGTCTCTAGTGCTCGATTCCAAAACATTCAACAGGATGGGCGTCAGAAAGGTGCTGGGATCGCGGTCAACGCTTTTACCGTTCCATTTCACATTAATTTGTTCGTCGTTTTCCTGCAGCGTGATCTTCAATAGACTGCTTTCAAATATTTCTGGTTGCTTCATGATCAGACTATCTCCCTTAGAATTCCATTATCGCAGAAACGTTGAGTATTCCTTCATCACTGACATAAAAATCTAGAATCGCGTCTCCCTCATAAGCAACACGAACCAGACCAAGACCACTGTTATCATCACTCATGGGTCTCCTTGAGACTTCTTTCAACATATCAATGTAGGCCTGAAATGGATCCTGAAAGCCCCTGATCCACTGGATGGTTTTATCCAACGTGTCCAAATACTGATAGGCGACTTCATTAACCGGATTGGATACTTCAATCGTAATCGTGTGACTGCTAATTGAGACATTCACTCCAACATCACTCTTTTTATTGGAGAAATCTCCGTATTTAATGCTGTTTTCCAACAGCTCACTGACAACCATTGCACCGGCATGGACGACCGTTTCCGATAGGCCATTTTCCAAAAAAAACTCGCTGCATTTGTTCCTAACCATTTCGATCTCATCCCATTCAGGACTGATGGTTAGCGATTGAGACTTCTTCATGGATATTAAATCTCCAATGTTATGCAATTAGTTAACGTTTTAACTCCCAATTTTTTCTGACAAAATTGTTATTTGATGAATCTATGACGGATAGTCAGCCATTGACCTGAATAATTGGAGCGAATCGTTCTTCTCGCTCATTTCCTGATTGTATTGATATGAAAAAGCCAATGGATTGATTTCATTGTTGTTGGCTGGAGCGTCTCTGTTGCAACGTGGAAACAGAGACGTATCAGGTATTTTGTCCGTTGATTGTAGGGGATTTTAAGAATTTGTCAACTCCATAGGTGAGGCTCCACGGATGAGCCCGATTCGGGGATACGGTACAGATAATATGGAAGGTTTAATACCGGATCAGATTAACCCGTTTTGATGTTCGGCTGTTTCTGTAGTGGTGGCGACTGTAATTTTGGTTACTCTGAGATCAGTTTCTTCAACAGTGAGGTGTTTATTTGCTTGGCGGGATCTCGCTCGTTTTCCTTCCCCTCCAGGACGAGATTGTTGACAGCCACCGGGGTCATAATATGATTGAGTTCCAATAATTTTTTAAGCAAGGCGGGGTGTAACTTGGCCGCTTTGGGATTTTTAGGGGAAGAGAAAGTCATGTTCAAAATTGGCAGCAGACTGGAATTATTAAGCTTGATCTTCAACAGACCGTCAATAGTGACATTAATGTTGGGGAATTTCGCCTGACACTCGAAAATATCCGGTTTTTGCTTCCGTAAACTATTTTTGATCCCCTGGATGATCCCATCAAACCCCTTCTGTTCTTCATCACTGAGCTCTAACTGGATGCCATTAGCCTCCCCAGACCTGTTCAAGGCCTGAATCAGACTCACTTTCTTCAGCAGTGTCGGCTTAAAAATAGCGAATAAATTGCGGTACAATGGCTCCAGCTTCGGCTGATATTTTTGGGCAATGTCTTGAACTAAATAATCCATAAACTCATTTTTGAACTGCTCTCCTCCTTCCATCTGACACACCAGGTCAAATATACGGCGTGCAGTCAGCGCATCATGTTTCTTTTTATCCTTTGATATTTTATGGAACATCTGCGTGATCCGCTCTTTCTGAGCAACAGCATCCTGTTTGGCGAATTTAATAATCTGCCTGCATTTCTGATCAATGTTTTGTTGATAGACTTCCATCTCTTTTTCGAAATCCTTGACTGCAGCGGCTTGTTTTAACCGTTGCAGTTTGGAGGATTTTTTACCCATTTCTCGCAGCTTTTTCTGGGACTCTTTTTTGATCTCTTCCACACGAGTCTGCGCCAGTTCCTGATCAGAAAGCAATCTCTGTTTAAAGCGTTCTAGAACTTTCTGCCAGGCTTCTTTACGTTTTTTGGAACAGGTTATTAGTAACGACAATATGTGCATCAAGACTGAAGCGCGAGTTTCCATGCTGTTCAGATCTGCCAGTTTTTCTTGGGTCACTTCCAGCACTTTCTGCTGCTGCTCCTGTAGTTCTTTTTTAGCGACAATATTGTCAGTAATCCGCTTTGCAATATCCTCAACAGTTTTTGTATCCTTCTCCTGGTTTTTTTCAGCATTTTTTGTTGCAAAATCGATTTTCTTTTTCGATTCAGCGTAGCGGGTATCTCTCTCTTCAAGGGCAATCTCCTCCTCCTGAATCTGCTTTTTCAGCTTTTTTTGATTGAGACTATTCAATTCAAGCGCTTCAATCTTTTCCCGAATTTCAGTATGTTTCGCTTGGGTACGTTCAAACCCTTTCGTGATTTCATTCACTCTTCTGTCAGCCATAGCTGTCAGTTTTTTATTGACAGCTTCAAGCTTATGGCTTGCTTCTCCCAGCTTTTCAGTCTTTTCCTCAATATCGGCTAACAGTACTTTAAAATATTGAGCGGCATTCTTATCTTTTTCCAGTTCTGTTTCTTTGTTTTTAGCTTCAAAATCCGTCTTTTTCCCATTGGCTTTTTTCAGTTCAGCTTCCAGCTTTTTGACAGTTGCCTGAGCTTTTGATGCGCTGTTTTTCAGGGTTTTTTCCTCCTCAGCCAGTTTGTCTCTTTCCTCAGCCAACTCCTTTTCATCCAGGGATAATCCACTTTCCGCTTCCATAAGTTTCTTCAGCTGATTTCCGGTGTCCTGCAGGTTTTTGTCCACCTGATTGCTTCTTTGTTTCAGTTGCTCTTTAATCTGCGCCGGATTCTCTTTTTTATATACCTGGTCAAGAGTGGCCATCTCTTGATTTAATCCTTTAATCGCTTCCTTGAGATCGGCTAATTCCTGGATTCGTTTGATTTTCTCCTTTGAAAGACTTTCTGTTTCCTGTGCCGTATCGGAAATACTCTGGGCGATTTTTTGATAGGGGGTATGGCTCAACTCAGCATCCAGCTCAGATCGGTTCTTCCCCAGAATCGTTTTCTCAATAAATAACCACCAGAAGGATGTTTCTTTGCAGTTTTTACCAATCTCGCTGGGAACCCCATGTCTTACTATCAGCGGAAGATTATAGGTGTAGGTTTCAAATACCCCCTGCTTTGTCTTAATTTTTTTGGTGCTCTGTTCTGAAACTCTCTTTTGCTGAAGTTCCACAAATGCTTTTCGAAACCTCTTTTTTGACAAGTCTGTATCAAACGAACCGTCAAACAGAACCGACATGTCAATCACGTGGGTCAGAGCAGGTTCAAAAACCGTAGACAAGTAGCGCACTGCATGAATGGAAACAGTCGAAGAGACCAGGGTCAGGTAGTATCTGAGAATAAAACTTTCGAGGGCTTTGTAGATAAATCGATGCCAGTACAGGGTCTGCACCTGCGAGTCGAAACTCTCTACTTCCATGGCATCATCAAATGCATCCGCATCCGATGTGGTGTCTTTTGACAGGGCCGCCTGACCAAACTTAAACTGTTCGAACTCCTCGCTGAAAGTATATAGATCTTTTTTCAAAGGCTCCAACTTTAAGGCAACCTCCTGATAGGGGCTGTCTTGTTCAATTTTATCCAAGTAAAAAGACAGCTTTCTATTGTTCCAGTTTTCAGGCACCGCGTAGAATCCAGCCACTTTAAAGAACAGTTTGGTACTGAACGACCACCGGCTGAAAGCCGGTGGGTTCGTTTAAGTACTGAAAGTACAGTTTAACGGCTAAAGCCGTTTGGTGGTCACGGTTCTATATCAAAATTGTCATTTGGTGATCGTTC
>Ga0075122_10000220_pt1 | contig 47858 bp, 38 predicted proteins | sample AntAceMetag02UKB_FD_69790 | JGI IMG/M metagenome (GOLD analysis project Ga0075122, IMG submission 69790) | Saline lake microbial communities from Ace Lake, Antarctica - Antarctic Ace Lake Metagenome 02UKB | ecosystem: Environmental > Aquatic > Non-marine Saline and Alkaline > Saline | place... | reverse complement strand
ATGGATAAGATCCCTGGCGTCCTCCACGCCAGCGCGGCAACTCCAGCCGATGGAGGCCATCTGCGATTCTGACAAGGGCTCCGTCATCACAATATGTGTAAAAACGGGATGTTGAAGGGATTTTAATTCCGGAAAAAGAACCGAGTAGGCGTTGGTGGCGAAAACAATATATCCGGCCTCTATCACACCCGACTCAGTGGTCACGGTGAACCGGTCACCTTTTCTGGAAAACTCCGTGGCCGGGCTGTTTTCATAAATGGTCACGCCGACCTTTTCCGCCACCTCTTTCATACCTCGAGCCAGTTTGGCGGGATTCACAATACCACAGCGGGGCTCAAACCAACCGACCTTGTAATAACTGGTCTCAAACTCCTGACGCAGTCTCTCCGCTGACCAACGTTCCACTCCCCCCAGTCCCCACTTCTCCATGATTTTAAAATCGTGTTCAACCCGTCGCGTCTGACCCGGACTCGTGCCCACCAACAAATAACCACTCCGTTCATAATCACAGTCGATCCCGTGTTCCGCTATAAAACCGTGCAAATGGTCTACAGCTTGTTCCATATATTGATGAGCAGCACGCGCTTTCTGATCATTAAAGCGAAATGATGTAATTCCCTTGGTCAACCCAAAAAGTGTCATCGAGAAACCGCCATTCCGTCCTGAAGCGCCGTAACCACAAACATCAGACTCCAGTATGCGCACATCTAAATCAGGCTTGATTTTTTTCAAATGATAGCCCGTGGACAATCCTGTATATCCACCACCGATGATAACCACATCCGCTGTCTGGTTGCCGGTTAAAGGCTCATTGGGTTGAATATCAACCGGTAAAGACTCCAACCACCAACTTTTCTCACGATAGTCTGCCATCTGTCCTCCTCGATATTATCAGCAAGTTAGCAATATTATTTCCCCCTTCTAAGGGGAGCAGGCGGATTTGAAATCGATTTTAAAATATCGTGCCCCCAATCCCAGGTTGTGCATGAGGGCAGTCAAACGACAACAGAGATCGAAAGCAGCAGCATTTGGGAACCTAATACTGCTACCGATTTAGTCCTCCACAGGAAAAAATCTGGGATAAAGTTTTATGGAGACCAGGCCAGCCAGATACATCACCAGGCCGAATATACCCGACACAATAAACATGGACGAGTAAAAATCCCCCATAGCATCCTGGATCAGAATGGCTATGGTCATTGCCAGTGCCGAGTTTCGCAGCCCGGTTTCCAGTGAAATAGCCCTTGTCTGAAAATTCGAAACCCCGAACAGCTTCGGGATAACGCCACCCACGATCATACCCGTAAAGGTCAGCGACAGGATCATCGTATAAAACAACACATTGTGCCGTTCGGTGTCAGCAAAGGCCTCCAGATTACCGAGCACACCGGCAATTATTAAAAACAACAGAGCGACAATACCAAAAGCACTGAAAATAGGCGTGAGTTTCACAGCCAGTTTTTCGTTCAGCTTCCGCACAAACATGCCAATAGCCAAAGGGGCGATCACCAGGACAATGATGGTCAGTATAATGAGTTTTACCGGAACCTGAATATCCGGAATGTTGGCACAATACGCGCTCAACAGCAATGGCAGGAAGACAATCGACAAGATAGTGGAGATGGAGGTCAACGCGACCGACAGCGCCACATCCCCTTTGCCATAATGAGTCATCAGGTTGGACGTTACTCCTCCGGGTGTTGCTGTGATTAGTACCATGCCAACGAAAATATAGGGGTAGGCAGTATTAAATCCCATGAGATACCCCAGGCCTACAGCTATCAAAGGCATGACACCAAACTGCAGGACTTCTCCGATGAGGATGCCTCTGGGATTTGAGAAGAGAACGGCAAAATCCTTTCCGGTCAGCGTCAGCCCCATCCCAACCATCACCAGAAACAGCATCAGGATGATCATTAAGCGAAATACTTTGTCAAAAAAGGGCTGGACTGGAAGATCAATGAATTGCGCCAGTTGATACCGCTTTCCATCAATACTCATCGACTGGGTCCTAATTTTGAACTCCAGCTTGTTTTCCAACATGGATTTCAGGCCGGAATAATTGGGATCGCCTCGATCCGGAATCGACAGTATATAGACTTCACCGTCCGTGCGGCGAATCAAATAAAGCTGGGTCTGGTCCGGATTGTCACTGACCTTGGAATCGCTTAATAATCGGAGATGCCCTGTGAACTCCAGGCTTTCTGTGGTCTGCCAGTCCAATTGTCTGGAATCCCGGTTCAATTGCTGGATTACGCTTTTATTCCCACTCTTTGTCAGGCTTGAGAGGTGTTTATAGAGTATTTCATTTGACTTATCTGCGGCTTCCAGCGACATGCCGAAGAATAGCACCAGCAGCATAAATGTTGAAAAAATTAGTTGCATGAACAGTCCAGCACTTCGTTTCTTCAATTCCATATGCTCGTCTCCTTATGACGAATGTTTAAATAGATTAATATCTTCTTTGGGATGATATGTTGACAGGACTTTACGGGCTCCAATCTCGTGTGTCAAGGAGAGAAGAAGACCAAAATCCACCATCAAGTTACCGCCTACGGCTTCGAACTCCTGGAAATTAGATTTTTTTGATCCTCCAGGATATTCCGGATCGACTTTTTTGTAGCTGTATTTTGCATTTCGCTTGTTGGTGATAATCTGGTTGTTGTCCATGTCCAGGGTGGCTGTTTTACAAGCAGTTAACTCCTGAGCTGCGGCAATAATGTCACTATTCACCTGAACTAACTTGTTGAATTCGTCTGCGACCGGGAGTATTTTGCTCTGGCCCTTAGGCGTTGATTGACGCTCTTGATCCTCTCTATCAGAGTTGAACCGGTTTAAAAAACTGAAGATTCTGCTGGGAGAGGGGAATGTCCGTTCTCTTCCTTTTCGAAACTCCCGGTTGCGAAGACCGGAAAACTTTGTCTCGCATTTAGCGAAAAAACGTTTAAGTCCGGCATCTTCTTCGAGTCGATCGACATCTGACACAGATTCATTGCCGGTGATATTTAGCATTATATTATGCGCACTTGAGTGAACATCCGGGACAAACGAATCTTCAGGTAAAAATACTAACAACCAAAGGAATAGCAATAAAACGCAGTCGTTACAGCAGATGATGTAATTGGTATGGAAGGGTTTGGGGGTAAAATGGTGGAGGAGATTCCAAGTCAATATTTATAAGGGTTTTCAGGGAATGTTGGTAGCAGATTGGAGTAGAGATTTTTCCAACTGGAAGGAATCAATAAATAACATTTTAATTCAGTGGCTTGACATGGGCAGATGAAGACAACTGCGGCAGAAGATAAGCAATTGACTTCATTTGACTATTTTAGAAGCCTAAAGCGTTCCGAAATTATTTAAAAATCAATTTACTTCCAGTGCTTTTCATGATAAAGTAACGCCAAGATTAGAAAGCCAGAGATTCGCTGTGATAACAGCGAATCTCTGGAAATTGGTGAAAGAATCTTTGCCCGGTTGCTGACAAACGATCTTTCCATCGGATCACTGAAAGCTGAATAAGATAAACCTGAGTGTTCAATTCGAGTTGAGTGTGTTCAAAAACACCGGACCACGCATGAATATCTGGTCTGCTCTAATTTATCAATATCAGGAGGGTGATTATCATGAAAAAAATTGTAACGCTTAGGGATGGAACGAAAGCGGTTATTCGCCCATTAACCGAAGCGGATGTAGACAAATCATACCAGTTTTTCCGGGAATTGCCGGATGATGATCGCATGTACCTGAGAATTGATACAAGCGATCGCGCCGCCGTTGAGAAACGTCTGCAGAATGTTGGTTTTATGAATGTTAAAAGACTGGTGGCAGTGATAGGTGAAGAGTTCGTAGCTGATGCTGCTCTGGAGTTCTATCCTCGCGGGTGGAAACGACACCTGGCAGAATTCCGGCTGATTGTATCCAGTAAGTTTAAACGCAAAGGACTGGGGATGGTTCTGGCAGGAGAACTTTACGAGCTGGCATTAAAAGACGGTGTTGAAGAGATGATTATTGAATTGATGGCACCCCAGGTCGATGCCAGAAAGATATTTGAACGTCTTGGCTTCACTGAAGGTGCCGTAATGGAGAAATACGTCCTTGATGCCAGTGGTGACAAGCAGGATCTCATTATCATGCGATGTAACATCCATATAATCTGGGATAAGATCGAATCTTACTATGAGGAATTTGAAACTTACAGTTCACAGGAATATGTTTAGTGGTTTGAATCATTTCATGTCTCGCTCTCAAATTTCACAAAAAAAGGATCTCAACCGTTCATGTTTTTCTTATTTTTGGCTATAGAATCTCAATTATCTCGTTGCCTCGCGATCGAACTGGCATTCAAGGAGAGTCATGAAATACTGGCGAACACCTTTGGATCTGGCAACAGTCAAGGTGCCCAGAGGTGAATTACGGATTCTGACCGGAAGATGCAAAGGGTGTGGCTTTTGCGTTGAATACTGCCCCCGAGATATTCTACAACTATCCTCCCAGTTTAACAGTAAAGGATACCATCCTCCCTTTATCGTTAAACCCAATTCCTGTATCAATTGTCATCTCTGTGAAATCATCTGCCCCGAATTTGCGATTTTCTCACTGGAAGCGGGGATGGCTTCGCCTGACATCAGCGAGGTTCTGGATATTACGGAGGACCTATGAAAGCGGATCCAATCGGTGTTGCAACCGGAGATCACTATATCGATGGTGATATTGCGTGTGCTGAAGGCGCCATCGCGGCCGGATGCCGATTTCTGGCCGGCTATCCGATTACACCATCAACAGAAGTGGCCGAACACATCGCAGCCCGTTTTCCCCTGGTTGGCGGCATGTTCATTCAAATGGAGGATGAACTGGCATCGATGGCTGCGGTTGTGGGTTCAACCTGGACAGGCAACAAATCCATGACGGTCACGTCGGGGCCGGGTTTTTCATTGATGATGGAGAATCTGGGTCTGGCAATTATGATGGAGGTCCCGTGTGTACTGGTGAATGTCCAGAGAGGTGGCCCTTCGACCGGCTTGCCGACACTTCCGGGACAGGCCGATATCATGCAGGCGCGCTGGGGATCCCATGGGGATTATGAAATCATCGCCCTGGCTCCGAATTCGCCACAGGAGTGCTTCGATCTGACCATCACGGCCTTTAATCTGTCTGAAACCTGGAGAGTCCCTGTTTTGTTTATGATGGATGAATGTATCGGGCACATGTCGGAAAAGGTTGTCATCCCGGAGGCTGATCAGGTTGATATTGTTGAAAGAAAGTTTTTCAAGGGGGAAAAAGAGAAGTACCGCCCCTATCAGTTTGATGACCCGACCAGTATCGCACCATTGATAAAGGCCGGGGATGGGTATTTCATCCACGCAACCGGCCTGACACATGATGAAAGGGGGTATCCACTAATCAATAAAGACGCCCAGGATAGAAATGTCAAACACCTGGTCAATAAGATCAAGCTGAATGCCGAAAAGATCATAATCAGTATCGAAGACCAGGTTGAGGGGGCAGATATCGTCATTGTTGCTTATGGCATTACATCCAGGGTAGCGGTGCCGGCTCTGGAAGAGGCCAGGAAAAGGGGAATCAAGACCGGTCTGCTGCGCCTCGTTACAATCTGGCCCTTTCCTGAAAAACGGATCCGACAGCTGGCAGAAAAGATCCACACGTTTGTCGTTCCTGAACTCAACCTGGGACAAATTTCTCTGGAAGTTGAACGGTGTGCTGCCGGCAAGGCGGCAACGATTCCCGTGACGCATGCCGGTGGTGGCGTGCATGATCCGGAAATAATTTTAGAGGCAATTATGGAGGGGGCGACATGAGCAGCACTGTGAAAAGGGATGAGCTGAATATTCCACAACTGGAAGACGATTTCCAGCCCCTGACAGGCAAATTCCTCCGGGAGGAACGTCTACCTCACATCTGGTGCTCTACCTGCGGAATCGGGATTGTCATCACAGCCTTTATTTCCGGTTTGCAGAAATCGGAACTGGATCCGGAAAAAGTCTGTGCAGTATCTGGAATCGGATGTTCGGGGAGAGCAGCCGGGTATCTGCGTCTGGATTCATTTCATACAACCCATGGTCGAGCCATTCCCTTTGCCACCGGACTTGCCCTGGGAAATCCGGAACTGAAAGTGGTTGTCATCAGCGGTGATGGTGATATCGCTGCGATTGGCGGAAACCATCTGATTCATGCCGCCAGAAGAAATATGGATCTGACGGTCATCTGCATCAACAATTTCAACTACGCCATGACGGGCGGACAGGCCGGCCCCACAACGCCAATAGAGGCTATTGCCTCCACCACACCTTTCGGTTGTTTTGAATCGCCGTTTAACCTGCCTTTTCTCGCCGAGTCATGCGGTGCCGTTTATGTGGCCCGGTGGACGACTCTGCATGTCCGAAGACTGGCTGACTCCATATCTGAAGCCCTCACCAAGTCCGGGTTTTCATTCATTGAGGCAATTTCGCCCTGTCCGACTTCATATGCAAGGAGGAACAAGCTTGGAACCGGTCTGGATGAAATGAAGTTCTATGGCAAAAACTCGATCATCAATAACGGAGCAGATACACGGACGGTCGATATCTCCTTTGGGTCCAAAATTACAGTGGGGAAATTTGTTGATATTGAGAGGCCGTCATTTACTGAAAACAGGAACCATCTCCTGAAAAAGCGATTGGGGGACCGGTACATACCATTCGGGGGGCCCAATGGACATTAGACTCTCCGGTTTTGGCGGACAGGGGATTATTAAGTCCGGGTTGCTGATCGGGAAAGCCGCCTCCCTGTTTGGCTGTAAATTTGCGACAACCACGCAGAGTTTCGGGCCTGAAGCCAGGGGTGGCGCCTGCTCGGTGCAACTGGTGATTGACGATCTACCCGTTCAATATCCCTATATTCATCAAACGGACATTCTGGTGTCCATGTCCCAGGAGGCGTTTAACAAATATATCGTTGACTTGAAAAAAGAAGGGTTTTTACTCACAGACAGTGACCTGGTTGATATCGGCAAAGCCGCGCACAATGCCAGAGCCTACGCCATCCCATCGACCCGCTTTGCCGAGGAATTGGGGAATCGCATTTTTGCCAATATCATCATGGTCGGATTTTTTTCAGCAATTACAAAAGTACTTGATCAGGGAGATGTTCTCGACGCCTTGCCCGGCTCTGTTCCCGCCCGTTTTTTAGTCAAAAATCAGGAAGCCCTGAGACGAGGATACGATTTCGGGATCTCTCTGTTGTCCGAGCAAGCGGCTGATTAGATGAGTTTTACTCAATAATGCAGTTCAATTTTGATTCCGGAAAAACGCACTGCAAAATGTGTACGCCATGGGAGTCATTGTGGCAGACATGGAATCACACCAAGAATGAGATCAACATGTCGGAAACCGTAAGCCTGACCATAGACGGACAGACAATCGAGGTTCCGAAAGGGGCCACCATTCTTGACGCCGCCCTCAAGGTAGGTATCCAGATACCGATTCTGTGTCATAACGATGAGTTGAGGCCTTACGGTTCCTGCCGAATGTGTGTAGTCGAGCTTATCAACGAAAAGAGGACGCACCTGGTCGCTTCCTGTATCTATGAGGTAGCGGATGGATTGCGGGTGGAAACCGCTTCTGACAAGGTCCGCAATGTTCGTCAGTTGGTCATAGAACTCCTTCTGGCCCGCAATCCGACGAGCCCGACCCTTCTGAAAATCGCCCGGGATAATCGCATCGCATACTCCCGCTTTCAAACCGATATCCAGGCGTGCATTCTTTGCGGGTTGTGTGTAAGGGTATGCCGTGAAGTCGTCGGTGTTTCTGCCATCGGGTTCAAAGGGCGCGGGTTTTCACGAGAGGTATCCACACCGTTTGCGGGGGACCCGCCGGACTGCATCGCCTGTGGCGCTTGCGCGTGGGTTTGCCCGACGGATTGTATTAAGGTGGAAGCCAAAAAGTTGGAAACGTTTCGCTTGTTGCGCGGCAAGGATAGATTCTGCAGGTATTCCCTGATGGGTGTCACGGAAAGCGCAATCTGCGCAAACTCTTTCAGATGCTGGAAATGTGAAGTGGAACAGAAGTTTCTGGACCAGCTGGAAACGCACCCCATCTTTTTGGGTAGAGAAAGGGACCGCAAAGAAATAGAAGACTTTAACAGAGTGTTGAACAAGATACGAGAATGAAAATGCTTGAGACGATATATTCGATAATGGAAAATGAAGATGTTACTCTTCAATTTCCTGACAGAATTCCCAAACAGCATCGCATTACACGAATTAAAGAGTCGCCCTGCCAGACGGCCTGTCCAATCGATACCAGGGTCAAAACCTACCTGGGTCTGATCGCGGCAGGAGAGTTTGAAAAGGCCATTGAAGTAGTCAAGCGGGATAATCCTTTTCCGGGCGTCTGCGGAAGAGTCTGTATTCACCCTTGTGAAAACGAATGCAAAAGAGGCAGGGTCGATGAGCCACTGGCGATCTGTTACTTAAAGCGATTTCTTGCTGACTATGAATTCAGGCATGGTCGGGTCAGGGTCGGAAAAGTCCAGAGGAAAAAGAAAAAACGGATCGCCATTGTGGGATCGGGTCCGGCGGGACTCACTGCAGCGAACAACCTGGTCAGATCCGGGTATGGCATCACGGTTTTCGAAGCGTCCTCCGAACCGGGGGGAATGCTCGTCAACGGAATCTCTCCCTTCATCCTCCCCAACGACATTGTGCGTTTTGAAATTGAAGGTATTAAGGAGTGGGGGGTAGAGATCAAAACCAATACGAGAATAGGAGAGGACATCTCTCTGGAGGCACTTAAAACGGATTATGATGCCGTCCTTTTCGCCATTGGCGCTCAAAAGGCGTTAAAGCCCAATATCCCGGGAAACTCTGAATCCAAGGGGATTATCGATTTTCTTGATTTTCTAAAAAAGATCAACCACGGAGAAGCAATCGAATCCGGCGAGCGAATCGCTATTGTTGGTGGGGACAGGGCTTCCGTTGATCTGGCCCGAAGTGCCGTGAGGGCGGGGTTTGATCAGGCCACAGTCCTTTATTCAAGATCAAGAACAGAAATGCCTGTGCATGAGCACTATATTCAAGCCGCTGAAGCGGAAGGCGTCAATATCTTTTTCCAAACCAGCCCTTTGAAGATTATTGAAAAAAAAGGCAGGGTTATCGGGATCGAGTGCATAAAAACGGAACCGGTTTTCAGTCAGTTTGGAAGAAAAAAACCGGCCCTTGTCAAGGACTCCAATTTTACCATCAAGGCGGACAGGATCGCTTCAACGATCAACCGGGAACCGGATCTGTCATCCTTCAAGGAGGTGGAAAACTTCAGACTTTCGGTTCTGAATACGTTTTCAGTGGACCCCCTGTCTCTGTCGACAAACATTGATGGTATATTCGCAGCAGGAGATTGTGCGACCGGCCCGAAAACCACAATTGAAGCCATTGCTTCAGGTAACAAGGCCGCCCTGTCGATCGATGCCTACTTGAGAGATGTACCTTTAAAACATCGTGGTCAGGCACGACAACCGGTCGAGTACGAAGTGCAGATTGAATATAAGGGCCAGCAAGAGCAGGTTGAAATGCCGAAGCTGCCCGCAACGGAGAGAAATTCGCTGCGGGAGGTCAATCTCGGTTTTTCTGCAGAGGAGGCCATGGCAGAAGCCAAAAGATGCCTGAAATGTGGGCCCTGCATGGAATGCGATATATGCAATTCCGACTGCGATAAGCGGCTGGCTCTCTTGTATCCCCGGGGCGAAACAACCGGTATGCTGTTGAGAGTGCAACATGATACCCTTCCAACAATCGATGGACCTTTGAACGGGCAGCTTGTCTGGGACCGGAAAAACACCTTGCCTGTGACGGTTCAACCGCTACTTGCCGAAGTGATCACAGAGCTTTGCAGAGGTTGCGGTGATTGTGTTGAGGTCTGTTTATACGCCGCTCCGCAACTGACAATGCTGGACAGAGGCGTTCATATTTCTGAAATTAATAAGGACCTTTGTCGGGGTTGCGGGGTATGTCTTTCGGCCTGTGAATCAAGTGCGATTACGATAAATTATTTCAGCGACAAACAGATCGAGGCGCTTGCTTCGGGGTCATTGATTGAGAATAAAATTATTGCCTTTGCCTGTAACTGGTCAACCGAAATGACAGCAGATCTGGAACAGATTTCAGATCTGAAAATGATCCGGGTTCTGTGCTCTGCCCGCATCAACCCTACAAAGATCCTCAAAGCATTTGAAATGGGAGCCAGGGGTGTATTGGGAATCGGATGTTACGAAAAGGCATGTCACTACGCGGCCGTACCCGAGACGACCAAGCATTATCGGGTCGCAAAGAAAATGATGCAAACGCTCGGTCAGGAACCACAGAGAATCCGATTTGAACGCTTATCACCAGACGAACCGGACAGGATAAACAAAATTGTCCGTTCATTCCTTAAAAAAATAGAGGATCTAAAATAGTGGCACAGTCAACGGAAAAAACTGAGGTGTTGCAAGACATCCTCAGGAAAAGGCAGGTCTACAATTGCATTGAGTGCGGTAAATGCAGCTCTGTCTGTCCCATAGGCCAGATAAATGGGGCGTTTTATCCAAGAATCATCATGCGCAAGGCAATGTATGAAAATCCGGAATTGATGAGTGACGGACTGCTGTGGTCCTGTCTGAACTGCGGGCGTTGTGATGAGGTCTGTGATCTGGACGTACATTTCTATGAGCTGATAAAGGATCTGAGAGCAGCGTGCGTCAACTGGGGCGGAGAAGCGATTTATCCTCCCCACAATGGGGGACCCCACGCCTGGATGAAGTTGATGACTGCTGCTGAAAGAAAGCAAGACAGGCTGGATTGGATCAATTCGGATTTAAAATACCGGGAACAAGGTGAGGTTCTCTATTTTGTCGGGTGCCTTCCCTATTATGATCCATTTTTTGAAAAGTTGAAGCTCAATACGCTGAGTATCGCCAGAGGAACTGTCAAAATATTGAATAACGCCGGTATCGAACCGGCAATCATGGCGAACGAAAGGTGTTGTGGGCACGACCTGCTCTGGGGAGGGGATGTCAGCGATTTCAAGAAGCTCGCCGAGTTGAATATCGAGGAGATTAAAAAAACAGGCGCAAAAACAATCATCACCGCCTGTGCTGAATGCTACCATACCCTGAAAACGGAATATCCAAAATACCTCGGAAAACTGGATCTTGATATTGTCCATATTTCAGAATTTTTGTCCGAAAATATTGCCGATATGACACTGAAAAAAGTTAACAAGAAGGTTACTTTTCAGGACCCCTGCAGACTGGGCCGGCTCTCGGGCATTTATGAAGAACCGAGAAACATCCTCAAGACGATCGAGGGGATTGAGCTGGAAGAAATGCAGAATAACAGGTCCAGCGGTGTATGTTGTGGAACCAGTGGCTGGCTGAGCTGCGGGACATACTCCAAGCAGATTCAGCTTGCCCGGTTGAAAGAGGCAAAGCAGACAGGTGCTGAGCTTTTGATTACCTCCTGTCCGAAATGTCAAATTCATTTCAAGTGTGCCCTGTATGACAAAAATGTGAAGGAGGATTCCAGAATCGACATCCAGGATCTGGTAACGCTGGTCTCTGGTTGTCTTGCTTGACCATTGATACCCCGCTGTTTGCTGCGAGGTGTTACGTTTCACAGTTTCAGCAATGCTGATCACAACATAAGGAGGTAATTCGATTGACTGAAAAACCACGAGTTGGCGTCTTCGTTTGCGAATGTGGAATCAACATTTCCGGTGCAGTAGACTGTGACGAACTGACGGAATGGGCAGGTACCCTGCCTGATGTGGCTTGCGCAATCAAGAACAGGTACACCTGTGCCGAACCCGGCCAGGAGGAAATCAAACGCTACATTCACGAGAAAAACCTGAACCGAGTAGTCGTTGCCAGTTGTACCCCCAGGATGCATGAGCCCACCTTCAGAAACTGCTGTGAAGATACCGGGTTGAATCCCTATCTTTTTGAAATGGCGAATATCCGGGAGCATTGCAGTTGGGTGCATGCCCAGGATGTTGAAGCGGCAACTGAAAAGGCGAAAGATATCGTTAAAATTGCCGTTGCACGGGCCAGGTTCCTGGAGGCCCAGGAGGAGCTTGAGGTTCCGGTAACGCCGGCAGCTTTAGTGGTGGGCGGTGGAATTTCCGGAATCCAGGCATCCCTGGATCTTGCAGATACCGGTTATCAGGTGTATCTCGTTGAGAAGGAGGCATCCATTGGTGGGTTGATGACCCACATAAATAAAACGTTTCCCACCATGGACTGAGCGATTTGAATCCTCGGTCCGAGGATGATGGATGTCGGGTTACATCCTAAAATAAAGCTGTATACTTATTCTGAAGTGGAAGCGGTCAGTGGCTATATCGGCAACTTCAAGGTTAAGATTCGTCGGAAGGCGAGGTATGTCGATGAAAAGGAGTGCACCGTCTGTGAAGAGTGTGCCAAAGTCTGCCCTGTTGTCGTACCGGATGAACATCAGGTCGGACTGGGGTCAAGAAAAGCAATCTACATACCTTTTGCTCAATCGGTACCCTCTTCATATCTCATCGATATGGACAACTGCCTGGGGACAAATCCAATTGCCTGTGGAAAGTGCCGGGAAGTCTGTGACAAAAAATGTATAGATTATGACCAGAAAGACGAGTTTGTCGATCTGGATGTTGGCGTCGCAGTTATCGCAACAGGAATGGATGTTTTTGATCCGTCCAAATATGAAGAGTTCAAATATTCAACATACCAGAATGTTTTAAATTCATGGGAATTTGAAATTCTCACCGGTCCCGGCTATGTCACAGCGGGAGAACTGATCAGACCAACTGACAGCAAACAGCCAAAATCGATCGGATTTGTACAATGTGTCGGTTCGAGATCTGAAAAGCGTGGCATGCCATATTGCAGTAACATCTGTTGCATGAACACGGTAAAAGATACGCTGTTTTTAAAAGAACATCACCCGGATATGGACTGCTTCGTGTTCTACATGGACATCCGGGCCTTCGCCAAACAGTACGAGGAACTTTACAAACGGAGTCGTGTTGCAGGCGTAAAGTATATCAGAGGCCTGCCCGGCCGGATTGAAGAGGATCCTGATACCAAGAATATTATTGTTCATGTAGAAAACACAACGACAGGCAAGCTGGAAAGATATGAACTCGAGATGCTGGTACTGTCCATCGGTGTGATTCCAAGACCTGAAACAAGTCAGATTCAGAAATTGTTTACCCTTTCACAATCTCCTGATGGTTTCCTGATGGAGAGCCATTATCAGCTGAATCCCATCGATTCTCCGACCCAGGGTGTCTTCCTCGCGGGATGCTGCGAATCGCCAAAGGATATTAAGTCCTCTGTGATACAGGCGTCAGGCGCCGCATCCAGGGCAGGGCGTCTGCTGTCCAAAGGCAAGGTGAAAATAGAGGCCATTACGTCTGTCATTGATCCCGAGAAATGCGATGCGTGCGGTCTTTGTGTGAAGGTTTGTCCTTACAAGGCGATTCGGCAGGAAAAAAAGAAGGTTCCACCGATTGTGATAGAAGCAGCCTGTAAAGGCTGTGGAACCTGCGGCCCGGAATGCAAGGCTGAAGCAATCACCCTGAAGCACTTCAGAGACCACCAGATTCTATCGATGATCGATACGATGCTGGAAGATAAACCGGAAGAGAAAATCTGCACCTTTGCCTGCAACTGGTGTTCATACGCAGGGGCGGATCTGGCTGGGTTGTCGAGGCTGCAATACCCCCCGAATGCGAGGATCATCAGAACCATGTGCAGCGGTCGCGTCGATGAGGAGTTTATCTGGCATGCCTTTAAAAAGGGTGCGCCTGTCATTTTGCTATCGGGATGCCATTTTGTGGACTGCCACTACATTGATGCAAATAGACAAACGCAAAAGAGAGTCGAAAAGATTTGGGACAAAATGGACAAATTCGGAATGCGCCCCGAACGACTGCAGCTCGAATGGTGTTCTGCGGCTGAGGCGAACAGGTGGCAGACTATCATGTTCGCGGTCGAAGAAATCAGGAAAACCGTTACGAAAAAAGAGATTAAAGACACAATCAAGATCATGAATGAGGAGAGGGAGAAAAAGAGAAGAATAAAAGAAAAGAAACTAGCTAAGAAAGCCGAAAAAAAAGAAGCAGCAGTAACAGTTTGAACCGGTCGATTTCATAATCACTCCTTCCTCAGGGGAGGGATTACTGGAAGCAAACTGATAATTCTCTGTCCATGGCGCAAGAGCATGTCCATCATTTACAAACATGAACCGGATATTTACCAATGATACAGGATATAACTTTCAGATGTTTGCGTTGCGGGCATGAGTGGATTGGACCCTATGACAAGAAAGTCCCTGTTGAAAGAGCCTGCCCCAAATGCGGTTCTAACAGTCAACGACCGCTGAAGAAAAACACGAATGAAGTAAATCCAACATCAGCTGACAAGGCTTGAAAAAACGGAGGCAGGATGATAGTCATTTGCTTTTCAAGCATCGGCAACCATGCTGATCCTCTCTTTCCTAAAATCGGATATCCCGGACATGATCATATTGTCTAGCATAATAAACAAGATTTACATCTTACCTGTCAGAAATCTTTACACTCTGTAAAAGATTTTATCTTCGCGTCTTGACTACTAACCTTTTCCGATACTAAGCAGCTATCGGCGTATTCTTCTAAAACCGCCCTGCCGATCTACGATATATTGTCCTTAGCTGTTTGGTCTATTTTATGCTACAGAGATTGTGTACTTGGCGGACAAGGGAAATCATTTGATAGTTCTCATTTTGTGAATAGACTTTAGCACAAATGTAAGTTCCCTTGAAGCAGTTGAGAAAGCGGGAAATTTTGCGCTTTTAAATCGCTTACGTCAGGGAGAGAACTAGGGGAGAAAATTCAACGGAGGAGAGCAAATAAATCAATTTGCGCACTTGACGCCCGACATGTTCGAAAAATTGCAAAGATTGTTATAGTGGAAACTCATCGGGCCGGGAAGTGTATTTACCGGGAAGGAGAGTATGCCAAAAAGTTCTACACAATCCTGGAAAGCAAAGTCTCACTGGATATTGAAAAGGATAGCTTACGAATTGTAACGTTGCTACGCAAGTAGGATAACGAAAGAGCATATAAATAGAGAAGGAAACATCGTATGTCAAAAGAAATAAATACTCCGAAAATACAAAAAGATCAGAAACAGCAGATGCAGATTGATCAAGAACAGATTCGCGATAGAGTCAAACATATCAAGCACCAGATACTTGTGCTCAGCGGGAAAGGGGGTGTTGGTAAAAGTACCGTTGCGGTGAATCTGGCGATGTCTCTGTCACTTGAGGGCAAAAAAGTTGGGATTCTTGATGTCGATATCCACGGGCCTAGCGTGCCTAAGGTGCTTAATCTGGAAGGTACCAGCCTCCAGACAGATGGCGAGATATTGTATCCAGTTGAGGTATCGGAAAACCTTAAGGTAATGAGTATCGGTTTTCTGCTGGCAAATGACGATGATGCCGTTATCTGGCGTGGCCCCAGAAAATATAATATGATCAAGCAGTTTTTAAAAGATGTTGACTGGGGGGAGTTGGATTTTCTGATCGTTGATTCTCCACCCGGAACAGGTGATGAGCCGATAGCTATTGTACAACTTCTTGAAAACGCTGATGGTGCGATCATTGTTACCACGCCGCAGGAGTTGGCATTATCAGATGTAAGAAAGGGGATTACCTTCTGCCGTAATTTGAATTTACCGGTTATCGGTGTACTTGAAAATATGAGCGGATTCATCTGTCCAAAGTGTGGTGAAACGATTGATATATTCAAATCCGGCGGTGGCAAGAAAATGGCTGCCCAATTGGATGTGCCTTTCCTGGGACAAATACCGATAGATCCGCAAATTGTAAGATCCTGTGATTCAGGGCAACCGTATGTACAGCATTATAGTTCGAGCCCAGCGGCACAAGCATTTAAAGAAGCCATGATGCCTTTGTTTGAGCTTGAAGAGAAACATTAAAACCAAAACACTCAGGCCTATGGGAGAACGAGACCACCCGTCCCGGAGATGGTGTAGATCCCGTGTGGTGGGCCGGTGGAAAGACCATTTTGTAAAAAGTGAGATAATTCACGATAATTGATGGACATAGCTAGAGGGGAGGCCAGACGGAAAGTACTGCAAATATAGAAGAAACAGCATTTTTGTCACACTTTTCATAACGAATCCGGGTTTGGCCCGGATTCGTTATTCATCAGGCAGTGGCTATTCAGCCATCATGGCTGCAATATCCTCGGTTGGTGTCCCGATCGGCTTGATATCAAAATTTTCCACAAGAACGTTTACAACTGTCGGTGACAGAAAGGCCGGCAGTGTTGGCCCGAGGCGGATGCCTTTGAAACCCAGGTGGAGTAATGCCAGGAGGACGGCCACCGCTTTCTGCTCGTACCAGGCGATGTCGAATGAGAGGGGGAGGTCATTGATATCTTCCAGGCCGAATACCTCTTTGAGTTTCAGGGCGATCACGGCAAGGGAGTAGCTGTCATTGCACTGACCCGCATCCAGTACCCGCGGAATGCCACCAATATCACCCAGATCCAGTTTGTTGTAGCGGAATTTTGCGCAACCGGCTGTTAAAATCACGGTGTCTTTCGGCAGGTTTTCCGCTACATCGGTGAAGTAGCTTCTGGACTTCTGGCGTCCGTCACAGCCAGCCATAACAACGAAGCGCTTGATAGCGCCTGATTTAACGGCGTCCACTACCTTATCAGCGAGAGCCAGGACCTGGTTGTGGGCAAAACCGGCAACGATTTTACCAGTTTCGATTTCGGTTGGTGAGGCACATTTTTGTGCCATTTCGATAATAGCAGAAAAATCCTTGGTACCGCCTTCAGTCCTGTCAGGAATGTATGTCGCTCCGTTATACCCAACCATTCCGGTTGTAAACAACTTGTCCAGGTAAGTGTTCGTTTTTTTCAAAGGTACCAGGCAGTTGGTTGTCAACAAAACCGGTCCGTTGAAGGATTCAAACTCACTGTTTTGTTCCCACCAGGATCCACCGTAGTTGCCCACAAAATGGTCATATTTTTTGAAGGCCGGGTAAGAATTGGCCGGAAGCATCTCACCATGGGTATACACGTCAATTCCCGTGCCCTCTGTCTGCTTCAGTAGCTCTTCCATATCTTTGAGGTCATGACCAGAGATCAAAATCCCCGGTTTTGTCCCAACGCCAATGTTCACCTCGGTGATCTCAGGGTTTCCATAGGCTGTGGTATTTGCTTCATCCAGCAGGGCCATGGTAGTAACGGCAAACTCTCCGGCTTTCAAAACCAGTGCAACCATCTCATCGACTGACAGGTCTTTCGTGGTGGAGGCCAACGCTTCCATCATGAATTCACCGATTTCATCCTTGTGGTATCCCAGTACTGCGGCGTGATCTGCATAAGCAGCAATCCCTTTCAGGCCGACAATCAGCAATTCCCGGAGTGAACGAACATCTTCGTTTTCAGTGGCCAGTATGCCGACGGATGTTGCTTTCTCTGCGAATACAGCAGAGTCGCCGGTAATCCAGTTCGCTGCTTCCGGTAGGGTTTCATTGAAATCGCTGCCGTTTTTTTCCTGATAGGCGGCAAGAAAAACTGACTTGATCTGTTCCCGTCGCTGCAGAGCTTCCTGGATTAGTGCGGTGAAACGGGCATCATCAAAATTGGCGTTGGTAATGGTTGCAAACAGTCCCTGTGCAATAAAGTCATCGTGACTACGATCAACAACACCCAGTTCTTTAAGCTTTTCACCATAGATGGAAATTCCTCTCAGTACAAAGATCAAAAGGTCCTGCAGGTTGGATGTTTCTTCCTGCTTGCCGCAAACGCCTTTAACGGTGCAGCCGGTGTTTTTTGCTGTTTCCTGACATTGAAAACAAAACATAATAAAGCTCCTTAATATGGATTTTAGTTGAGTTTAACTAAAAACGACCAATTTAGCCTGTTTCCTGATTTCTGACCGTCTCATTGATACTTTGCACAAGCTCATTCAAATCAAGATGGTATTCACGGGAGACATCTTCTAATGTGTAAAAAGCCTCTGTAGGGCAACCAAGACACAATAATCCTTTGCTGTTGGGCCTACGGGTAGCATTCCAGAAGTTCTATAACGAGTGTGTTTGAAGTAACTACTTCTTTATCCCTCATTGCTTCACCTTTGTCTATTTATTTCTACGAGATACGAATTCCGGAGCTCTCGTAGAGCGTTTGGGAGTTGACGGCCGATACATATTTTCGCATCAATTAAAAAGGCTTATATGACAATGTCAGCAAATGAATTGATTTATTCTTTCTTACTCAACTTTCCCAACTGGGAGAAATTCTCAAAGGCGGTCATTCCGGTTCTGCGCTGCAAACTTCGCGCATTCAGTGCCGGAATGACGTCAAAGTATTGATTTATATGAAATAACAAGATAGTTTTTGAAGTTCCATTTCATTGAAAACAAGTTAATTTGATTGGTGGGAAAGTTGAGTTTCTTACTTTACTGTTTTTGCTTTTTAAAACAATGACCCGAGAGATCTAATGTAGGATAAAGCTAAAAGGAGTATTTAACCTTAGAGTAGACCATGTCGTTATCGTCATATTGTCCGAATTTGCCCTCCGTCCCATTGAAGATATTTAAACCGACAATGATATTAAATCCGTCAATTAAATCATAACTGATCTTAGGTCGAACAAGGGAACCATCATTGTTCAGATCGAAATAGGAAAACATCTCCAGACGCAAGGTTTCTCGCAGAAAATCTTTATTGATCAGAAAGGTCACAGTGTCTACATTTTCATCGTCGAGGATCTGTTCATCGTAATCCTGTATTTGCTGCTCGATTAGCTGCAGACTCATTTTGACATCCAATATGGTAAAATCAAGGCCAAGTAAGTAGTGCATAACGTTTTTTTCCATTACACCGTCTGTTACAGCAGGGTCATCTGATTTGAAATATTTGCCCTCATAATAAGCTGTTTCACCCCTGATGACAGAACCTCCGACAGTCGTACTGAAACTTCCCCCCCCCAGTTTCAGCATGTGATGTTCTGGTGTTACCGTGATAGATGACAGCTGGCCGGTTGTCGAATTAAAGGTTTTCTGGACATGCAATGTTGGATCATCATCCCACATGGAACCTGCCATGATCTCAAAATCAATCCCCGATGTAATTGCTGAAAATTTTACAAATATTTCGCCGCTCTTTAGATCTGACGTCACATCTTTCTTCGAATAATCAAAGGTTGGCGTGATGGGGAAATCGGGTTGCCTATACCAGATAGAATCTGCATCAGGCATTGTCGTGGGAGTAAATACCGGTACCCATACCAGTTCAAGTGTATTATCTCCAAGATAGTAGTCAATTTTTAAGGCTTGAATCCCAAGGCGTATCTCTTCAAAATCAGGCAGCAGAAACTCACGCATGTCTTTTGGTGAAATCACATCCGTAATGGACACCCCATCGGCCTTTCCCCAGACAATCTGCTGTTTACCAAAACGAATATCCACCGTATCCAGATAAATATCCATATAAGATTGTCTGATGTCTATCTCCGTTTCTCCGTTATGATTAAAATAGATGTAAGGGTTTGCTTTAAAGCCCACCTTACCTCTGGAGTGTTCGATTCTGAGATCGAACGTGTCTTGCATAATGGCAAAATCATTGTCATCTTTGAGCAAAATCCCGGTATAATTTCTCAGATAACCCGTAAAATTGGTCGATTGAGCCCACACTTTCGATGCCCCTCCCTCTAATAAAAACAATGCGGTAGCCAGGAACAGGATCGTTTTTTTCATCTGATACCCCGTTTCATCATCCGGACTGTGAACTTGTTGGTAGCAATACCACTATTGATTTTAACATTTTTCAATTCCATGTTTGTGGTATGTTTTTTCTGGGTATTGACCATTTGGCTCTGCAATATAATCCATAAACCGCTGAATTTTTCATATTTTTTGACGGTTAGAATCTTAAGTAGATCGCCATCTTCGTCGTAAAACTCTTTTTTCAACCCGATCCATGTATCCTTCATAATCCAGGTCAGGGTCCTGGAATACATATACTCTTCATCTTTTGGAATGCTCTCCACCACATAGCACGGGTTCCCTGCAATGGTTTCTTCTCTCAGAAGTTTGTGAACATCATCCGTTGGGTGTCGATCTCCCAAGTCATCATAGGTAAAATCAGAACCCATAAAATAGTTACTTTTGCTGTCACTGGAGATCCGCTTTACTTTTTTTAGAGCCGGCAGATATATCCATTGATCGTCATCTCTCCCTGCCTCATCATACCCCCAAGTCATAAAAGAAGTATTCCGTACATCTGCTGGATATTGAAAAAACATGATTTTTTTCTCTATTGCACCCAGATCTTTTGTAAACTGCTTAATTTTACGGACTCTATCTTCTCCCCGGGAATTAGTCAAAGTCATGGTTAGATCCCCCAACATATCATCACCGACCGGTCTCTTGTAAACGTTTTCAATCACCTTTAGTCCGGTAATTTCAGCTTGAGCAACAGCCAGAAATGGAACCACCATCAACGTCATCGCCAGCAACACTCTTTTTTTCAGTACGTTCATTTTTTCCTCTTTATAATGAATGGCCCGCTAAATAGAAAGGCCATTTCCGAGTTAACTCACTCTAATTTTTAGAATTATCACCGGACTTAAAAAATATGTTGGACAAATATAATATCAAAAACATGATTGTTACTGTTCCCAGAAAACTCGTAAACATATTCAGGGAAACCAACGCGCCCAGTGAACGGTTAGGGGGAAAAACAGAAAACAACAGCACTAAAAATCCGGCAATCACCACAATCGCATTAAAAATGATGGCGCGCCCGGAGTGATGCATCGTCATCCGAATTGTCAGCTCCTTATCACCCGTTTCAAGCGCATGTATTTTGTACCGCTCAATAAAATGGACCGCATAATCGATCCCAATCCCGATGGCAATGCTGGAAACCAATGCAGTAGTCGTGCTCAAGGGAATATTGAACAATCCCATCATGCCAAAACTAATAGTTGCTGTTATGATAATGGGGACAGCGCCAATTAGCCCAAGACTGATTTTCTTGAACATCAATGACAGTAATATGATGACAATAACGATCGACATTAAAAGGCTGATGATCTGCCCCTCAAGAATTAAATCAGTGAAGACCAGTGCTTTATAACCTGATCCCGCATATTTAACCGTGATACCCTTGTCCTTGAAGTTCTGAACATGGGGCTTTATTATGTCAATCACACTATTGACGGCTTTGGAATTATCACTTTTCAATTGAATGGTCAGGTTGGCCTTTTTGTACTTATAATCGACCACTTTCCAAAGATTATCAGGATCACCTGACATCTCATATAACAACAGATATTGAGCAATCAGATCACTGGAAAGGGGAATCGTGTCATAGGCCGGATCATCTGCATGCAACACCTTGTGCATTCGCTTCAGATAATCGGTCAGTGCGAACGAATTGCCCACAATTGCCAGTTGTTCGACATTGGTTTGAAGTTTGTCTATCATCTCAAGCACAACCGGATTTTTTAAAGCGTCTTTTTCATCTCCCTCAAATATTACATTCAAGGTAGAAGTCCCACCGAAATTTTCATTGATGAATTTATCAGTCAGAACAATATCGCTGTCCTTTTCAAACTTCTCCAGAAAGCTGGAGTTTATCCAAACCTTACTGATGCCGGTCAGTGATATAACGATGATCAGAATAGTGGCAAAAATAGTCAGATATTTGTGTTTCACCACTTTCTCTGCAAAAACATCGCTAAAACTATTTTTTCCAACGCCAGTTTTTTCCGATGACTTTTTCCATTTGGGAAGCCCGAAAATCATAATACCGGCAGGAATCAAAACCAGAGAAAATACCATGGCCGCCATTACACCAAAAGCGGTAAACAATCCAAAATACTTAATGGGGTATACCTGGGAAGATACCAGTGAGATAAACCCCACCCCGGTAGTAATCGACGTCATTGCCACCGGTTTCCACATACCGTTTAACATGTCCATGACCGCCTCTTTTTTTCCGGCGTCGGGGTTTTGCAGCAAGAAAAGGTGCAGATGACTGTATAAATGAATTCCATCTGCTACACCGATAGCGATCAGCATCACTGGAATCATTGTAGAGACAGCGTACACCGGGATTCCGGTCACAGCCATTAACCCGAATGCCCAAATAGTGCTGAATATTACCACCAACATTGTGAAAACAGTGCTTTTAATACTGCGTAAGAGAATCCATAAAACCAGAACAATGACTAAAAGGACGATCGGTACCATCTGTTTCATATCTTTGGGGCCCAGATACGCCATGCTTCCCTCGACAATGGGTCTACCGGCCACATGAATCTTTTCTGGTCCTTCGTACTGTTTGGCCAGCTCCAAAATCTGGTGATAAAACTTCTGGGAGAATACATCGTCACCAATCTCTGCAATAATGACAGTCACCTTTTCATCCGTGGATACCAGGCGACCGTAGATCATTTCATTGTCAACAACCGCGTTCTGTAGTTTTTTCAGTACTACTTCACTTTTTGGAATTCTTTTAAAAAAGGACTTTACCTCCAATCCCTGCTCAGTCCCTATTATATTTTCCGCAGTATACAAGGAGGTGATGTCATTTTTATCGATCTCTTTAAACTTGCCTAATGCCCTGGTCAAATCCTTAATTTTTTTTATCGTACCAGAGTTGTAAATCCCTTTCGGATTTTCAATGGCGATAATAATACCGTCTTTGATATCAAACCACTCTTCGGCCAAGTCACTGTACACAAAGGCAGGATGATCCTGTGGCATATACTTGTCCAGATTAGTCTCCATTCGTGACTTTGATTTCATCACCGTCATAAATGCCGCTGAAATGATAACCGCGACTAAAATAATCAGCCAGGGATGTTTGACTGTCTTTTCAAAAATTTTTTCCATTTAGAGCCTCCTTGTTTAGGGTCTAAGGTTTAGGATTCAATGTTCCGGATTAGCTAATTGTTGATATGGAAATGCCGAGAACGGAGTGTCTGGTATATTCCATAGATTTTAAGTACTCTTTTTTGTAACTCGACTTATATGGTTTGTTTATATACACTAACATTAAGTATGATCCCCAGGATTTTCCCTGCGGATTTCTTCTATCCTTCAGGCAACTTCTTTTTACGGAACATCAATCTGGGGAAATTAGTTTCTCAATAGAATTCCACAAATCAAGGCCCTCTTTTTCCAGGTTGAAAGAAAAACCGGTCAGGCGCCATTGAGTAATAAATAATCGTAGCGCTCCCATAATGATCAATGCCAATTGCTCAACGGAAATATCCTTTCTGATCTCATTGTTGTTCTGTCCATTTTCCAGAAGATCACGCATAATCTGTTGGTTTATTTCCATAATTGACAACACTTCATCAGAGAGTCGCTGATCATTTTTAAATATCTCTTCTGAAAAAATGACGGCGGTTAAAGCCGGATTACTGGCAAACGCCTGAAAGTGGTGAAGAAAAATCCCTTCAAACTTTTTAACGATCGGAATGTTGTCAACAGCTATTTTAGTGAGCGCAATTTGTTTATTTCGTTTGAATGTGTCCAAAATAGTAATCAAGATCTCTATTTTACTGTCAAAATGCCGGTAAATCGCTGGTTCCGAAATACCAATTTTTTTTGATAGGTTTTTTATGGTTAGCCCCTGAATCCCCAGTTCCGATATAATATTTATTGACTCTGTTATGATCTGTGATTGTCTGTCTGTAAGGTTTTTCATAGTTGTATCTTTGCCTTTAATACCAGAGTGTTTATTTACTGAGTGATTTCACAAAACTGGCTACAAAATCATTTGACTTATTTATGTTTGTTAGTATTCACTAACTATAATGACTCATTTATTCTTTCCTGTAAAACACTTTTTTGATAAAAGTGACAACACACTATTATTAAATGTCTTTTAAATGTGAATCCACCAATTTAGTTTGATTTTATTCAGTTCTACAGTTAAAGGCAGGTTTTGTAATTGATCCAATGTTCTCCAGAGAAGTTAGCTAAACAATCAACTTGGACCTGTTGATTTACTCATTTTCAGATTTTATGAAAATCAAGTCCAAAGCTCAGCCCTATTCAGCCCATTCCTTAGTGATATTAAACACACTTCAGTGAACTACCGGGACACACGAATCTTCATGCAAGGTAAGTGAACAAGCAAAGTCTCAACAACTTCCCCTCCGTCGAGTTCAAAACTCACGCACGCTCCGGGGATGGTTCCGAAATTGGATTCCATCTTGCCCCAAAAAAACATAAATCCCGCCCATGAATTATCCGAAAAATTCAAGATTTGACCGCAATTTTGAAAAAATCAGCAAAAAAGAATTGACCTTGAAAAAACGAATTCCTAGCATCACATCTCAAAAACAATTGTAATAGTCTAATAATCCAGTATAATACATGACTTTAAATAGGTGAAATTCAAATAACAAGAATTGGAAAAAGTGGTTGACAGACTATTTAATACGAATTATAAATATATCAATTAATAATTTATACAATATGTATTCAATTTGTATACAAAAAGTAGCCTCGATTCAAAATAGCTGGCAAGCCGTTTCAGAATCTGCATTAACTCAGAACATTAAAAAGATTATGGGGCTGAATTCGAAAGAGATTTTTAGATTATTACAAGATAAAATAATATGGTTAGAGATAGCGCCTGAAACCATGCTCAAAAGCAGCGACTTAGAGAGTGAATTCGGAGTCAGTCGTACGCTGATCAGAGAGGCTCTTATACAGCTTAGGTCTGAAGGATGGGTATTTGGGGATGGATCACAGTTCGTTGTAATCCCCCTTAGCATTGCCAGGTACAGAGAAGCGAAGGAGATACGGTCGATATTGGAAGTCGAGGCTAATATTTTAGCGATGAACCGAATTTCAGATGAAGAGCTTGTACATTTGGAGAAAGTGGAAGCTGAGCATAGAAATTTCAGCTCTGATACGACAATCAGGAAGATTGCTGAGGCTGACTTCAATTTTCATCGTCTTATTTATAAGGCGACTTATAACAAACAATTGGAGCAGCAACTCACTAGACTTCTTGCCCAGAATAATCGATTCTGGCTATCTATACCACGAGTCGTCAAGCCTGAAGAATATCATCATGATACAATTGATATTATTGAATCTATTAAAGATAAAGATGAAAAGCGGTTGCGGGAAGCAACCCTGACCCATATCAAATGGGCAGCTGATTTAATTGTGAACTATTTTTAGAGTACTACAACCGTATCCCAGAGGGCAGATGGGGGAGGCGTAAAGATGTTTAGGTGCTAAGGTACCGAAGTATGTTCCAGACGGGTTGTAAAAGACTCGGGTCGTTGTTTCACCATGATTCACAGGGCCATAACCAGGCTCTTGGATCCAATTTAAATCCTAATTTCAGGGGAATGTAAAATGAAATCTAAATGCTTTGCACTATTTTTAACCTGTGCCATTGGTCTGGGTTCGTTGCTTGTCAGCTTTCCTGCACCAGCAACAGCCAAAACATGGACACTGAAGGTATCTGTAGAGATGCCGGAAATGTCCCCTCTTGTTTCGAAAGGATTGAAACCATGGGCCAAAGAAGTTGCAAGGGCTACAAACGGTCAAGTCAAAGTTGTGATTTATCCTTCCGGTACCTTGTGCCATGTGGGTGAAATGCTTGATGCTGTCGAAAGTGGTATTGCTGATGCGGGTCTGGCTTGGCCGGGTCTGCACAAAGGGTTTGCCCCCCTGTCAATGGTTGGCAGTCTCCCCATGCAATTTGAGCTTGCAGAAGTGGGCGGCCAGGCCATGTGGGAGCTCTACACGAAAAGCCCTGCTATCCAGGCAGAGTTCAAGGATTTCCATCTTCTCACCACCTGGGCGACAGATGCCTATTTTTTCATGTCCCGGACAGATAAAAAGATCCGCACCGTTGAAGACCTGAAAGGGATGAAGATCCGAGCTGCCAATGCAGCGACAGCCGCATTTTATAAACGACTGGGAGCAGTGCCGGTAATGATGCGTATGCCGGACGTTTACCTGGGTCTGCAGAAAGGTACGCTTGATGGTACGTCAGCACAAGGTGAAGCCATTACAGGTTTCAAGTTCTATGAAGTCATCAAGAGCTATACCAAGCCTGGTATGATCCCCGGGACTCATATTCTGATTATGAATAAAGGTATGTGGAATTCGATGCCTTCAGATGTTCAGCAACAGCTGATGTCGGTCAGTGGCGGTGTATTATCCAAAAAAATGGGCCGCAATGTGTTTGATGCAGCTACAAGGGATTTTCCGAAACATGCTTTTAACAGGGGTGCTGCTTTTGACATCATCTACCTGCCTAAAGATGAAGTTGCCCGCTTCAAAAAAATTGGTGCCGATCCGGTCGAGAAGGGCTGGGTAAAGGATAATACAGCCAAGGGACTTCCCGCAGCAAAGGTTCTGGCTGATTTCAAAAAGCTTGTAAAAAAATACCAAATGCAATAGTAGACCAATGATTTCATCAACTCTAAGTGCAGTTGGGCGGGCCCTGAGGAGGGTCTCGGACCCGCTCAGTTATATTCTCTTGATGGTGGCGTCTGTACTGGCGGCAATCATGATGTTCCTGGTTGCCTCCTCGGTTTTCATGCGCTACTTCCTGAACAGCCCGATATTGGGTGATATGGAGATGATTCAATTTCTGCTGATTACCCTGACCTCCTTCAGTCTGGCCTATTGCGCGAGTCAAAAAAGCCATGTGAGCGTCAATGCGCTCGTGAATTTGCTCCCACCATATGTTCAGCGCGTTGTAAAGGTTCTGGTCAATACCATCAGCCTTGTTTTTCTGGCAATGGTTGCCTGGTATTCTGCGGTGCAGGGGTCGGTGTTATGGCATCGCGGACATGAGACCATCATGTTTGGGATACCGCTGTATCCATTCGCGGTTGTTCTTTCCTTTGGTTTTGCCGTATTCACCTTCGTAATATTTGTGGATCTTATCGATTCGTTAGCAGAGGTATTTGACGTATGAGCCCCATCGAAATTGGTTATATTTGCCTGGGAATACTCTTTGTACTCCTGTTTTTGGGAACCCCGATAGGGGTTGTGATGGGGGCTGTCGGTGTTGGGGGAATGGCATGGGTAGCCAGTACCAGTGCGGGGCTCGGGATATTAAAGACGGTCCCCTTTGCCACTTTTTCGGCTTACCACTACAGCGTCCTGCCACTGTTCATTCTTATGGGGGAGCTATGTTATCAGGCCGGGCTGACGAAAAGTCTTTACGATGCGGTGCATAAATGGGTTGGACATTTTCCCGGCGGGCTCGCTATCGCGACAGTCGGTGGTTGCACTGCGTTTGCAGCGGTCAGCGGTTCCAGTCTGGCAACAGCGGCCACGATGGGAACGCTGGTTCTTCCTGAAATGAAGCGGTTCAAGTATGATGATGCCCTTGCCACAGGCAGTATTGCTGCAGGGGGAACCATTGGCATATTAATACCGCCCAGCACCATCCTGATCATCTATGCAATCCTTACTCAGCAGTCTGTGGGTAAGCTGTTTCTGGCTGGTTTTTTCCCGGGGGTACTGGAAGCTTTATTTTATGTTGCCGTTATCTGGTTTCTCTGCAAGCGGAATCCAAGCCTGGGGCCCAGGGGTCCGAAAGCGAGCTTCAAGGAAAGGATATATGTGCTGAAGGATACCTGGGGGGTTGTCGCACTGTTTATCATCATCATCGGCGGGATTTATACGGGTGCGTTTACGCCAACAGAAGCGGGTGGGATAGGCGCCTTTGGTGCATTTCTGTTCGCCATCTACCGGCGTAAACTGACCTTGGAAAGCTTCAAACTGAGCCTGATTGAGACATGTAAGTCCACATCAATGATATCATTTATCATTCTTGGCGCCATGATGTTTGGCTACTTTCTGGCGGTGACCCGGCTTCCCTTTGAAATGGCTGATCAAATCTCAGCTCTTCCCTTTAATCGGTATGTTATCCTGTTCATCATAATCGTAATTTACCTCCTGATCGGCTGTGTTATGGATGCCATGGCAATGATATTGCTGACGGTGCCGATTTTTTTCCCATTGGCTATATCGCTGGGATTTGATGGAATCTGGTTTGGGATTATTATTGTTCGTGTTTTTGAAATGGCGTCTATTACGCCACCGGTGGGGATGAATGTCTATGTCCTGCATGGTGTGGCCGAGGATATACCCATGAACACCATTTTCAGGGGAATTATGCCGTTTCTGATAGCGGATGTATTTCATTTGGCTCTATTGATCGCTTTCCCTCAAATTGTGATGTGGCTGCCGAACCTGATGAGTTAGCTGATTTCAGTATCGTTGTTAGGCAAAAATAGTATTTCAAAAAACATGGAGATGTTGTTATGAATGACAGTTATGATCTTAGTAAGGAGCGCATCGGTTTTATCAGCAGCTTTTATGAGGGCGGAAGCACAGGATATAGGGTTGAAGTATTGATACGCGGCCAGGAGGTCGTCTTTGATGCGACCAAGGAAGCTTATGATATCAAAGATACCACAGAGTTTTTTCCATATCCATGTTTGGGCGAGGTCCTGTTTCTTTTAAAAGTTAATAAAGACAACGTTCTCACCGGTTACGTGAATGTCAATGATATACTTGCAAAAGACAATCCGGTCAAAACCGGCCTGGTCATGGGTACCTATGCGATGTTCAAAAAACAACTGACTGACAGCACTCCCGCTTTTAGCGATATCCTTCAAGTTGAAAATGACACCGTTACACTAACGTGTTTTGACGAATATCGCCCCTCCGGACCTGATATCAGGGACGTGAAGGAAGATACCATTTGTCATTGCACTTATGGGGGCTCCATGCCCCGGCCCAAAGACGGCATGAGTTTCAAGTTGGCAAAGGATACCGTTATTTATTGCTGGGACTGGAGTACGGCCTTAGTTCCATTCTGCAAATGTACCAGAGAAGAGGCCAGGGCGAATAAGTTTGTTGACCGCTTTTCACTGGGAACCGTAGAGGACATCTATAGGTCTTATTGGCTGGGATTCTATTCCACAAAAGGCAATGAAAACGAATGCGACATAATCAAAGCCTTCCCAAACAAAATCCCAGGGTTTACCTACTAAATTTGTACCCTATGTCTTCCGGTTGGCTGGACATTATTTATAAGGTTGTTGAAATTCAATACAGCGAAAAGCAACTTGAATTCCGGAGGCCCTGCGACCGTTTCCCGCGCCTCTCTCTACTTGCAAACTCAAATCAAGGGAGGTGAAACCACTGGTTCGCGTATTACGATGAAAAAGTACGATAAGATATATAAAAGTGCCTGCCGGATGTGTCATGGCGGATGTGGTGTTCTGGTGATGGTCAAAGATGGAAAAGTCGTTCAGGTCAAAGGTGATCCGGATTCGCCATTGAACCGGGGGAAGCTTTGTATTAAGGGGCTATCCAGCATTGAACACCTTTATCACCCGGATCGGTTGAACTTCCCACTAAAAAGAGCCGGTAAAAGGGGCGAGGGAAAATGGCAGCGAATATCCTGGGATGAAGCCTATAGCCATATTATTCAGCAGATTGAACGGATTCGTGATGAAACCGGTGTTGAATCCATTGCCATAGCGCAAGGTACCGGCCGGCACCATTCCCGGCATGTTGTTCGATTCGCAAACGCTCTGGGAACACCGAACTGGTACGAACCGGGTACCGCTCAGTGTTTTATCCCACGTATTATCGCCGGCATGGCAGGTTATGGCGGTCTGCCCATATGCGACTATTATAGTGAAACAAACCCCGCCTGTGCACTAGTCTGGGGGCGTAATCCCACTATAGCTGGTTCGGATGGCGAACCGCAATTCAGAATTCAGGACGCCATAAAAAAAGGAACCCGGTTGATCGTGGTTGATCCCCGCAAAACCGAACTGGCTGCTAAAGCAGAAATCTGGTTGCAGATCCGCCCCGGCACTGATGATGCCCTGGCTTTGAGCATGCTGAATGTCATCATCAATGAGAACCTGTATGACAAAGCATTTGTCGAAAAATGGACTGTCGGGTTTGATGCTTTGAAGGAAAGGGTTCAACAGTATTCGCCCCAATGGGCTGAACCCATCACCTGGATACCGGCCGATCAAATTGTTGAAGCGGCCAGACTATATGCCCAAATCCGGCCTTCGGTTCTGGAATGGGGTTGTGCTTTGGAGCACACGCCGAACTGTTTACAAACAGTCCGTGCTGTTTCGCTTTTACCCGGCATCACCGGAAATATTGACATTCCCGGTGGGATGATGATGGGGATGGATATCATGCCCGGCGCACCGAACCTTTTTGAGCATCTACCTGAATCGGCGAAATCGAAACGTCTGGGAGCAGACCAATTTAAAGCGCTTGGTGGGAAGGAGGCAGTGCACCCGTCTGCTCATATTCCCACGGTTATGCAGGCCATGCGAACCGGAGAGCCTTATCCGGTCAATGCACTTCTCGCATTTGGAAATAATTCTCTGGTCAGCTGCGCTGACAGCCGGCTGGTATATGAGTCCCTGATGAACCTCGAATTTTTTCTGGTCATGGATCTTTACATGACGCCAACAGCAGAGCTTGCCGATCTTGTGTTGCCTGCGGCATCCTGGCTTGAACTGGATGAGCTGTTCGGTGTGCCCTACGTAGCACCTTTTGCGGTCCTGGCACAGCAGAAAATCGTCCGGGAATATGAGCGGTGCTCAGATGAAGAGGTTTTCATAGAACTCGCGAGGCGTTTAAAGCTGGATGTTGGAACTAAATCTCTTGAGGAGATTTTCAAGCAGCAGCTGGAGGAAACAGAAAAATTGTATCCTGAATTTAAGGGCATCACCGTCGATGAAATCAGAAAAAAGGGTTCAATTAGCGTTCCTATTCAGTACAAAAAGTATGAGACACTAGGATTTCAGACTGAATCCGGAAAGGTTGAATTGTCATCCAGCTATATGGAAAAACTGGGATATGACCCGCTGCCCTATTACAGCGAACCGCCGGAAAGTCCCTTGAGCCAGCCGGAAACAACTGAGCAGTTTCCATTGATTCTGACGACGGGCGGGCGGGCGAAGTACTTCTTTTGTTCTGAATATCTGCAGGTTCCCTCACTGCGGAAAAAACACCCGGATCCCCTGGTTGAAATTCATCCTCTGACAGCTGCAGAGCATCATATTTCTGATGGAGATTGGGTCTCCATTGAAACCAGGCGAGGCCGTATCCAACAAAAAGCCAACGTGACAGAGGGGATTGCTCCCAAGGTTATTAACGTTCAATACGGCTGGTGGTATCCGGAAGACAAAACGCCAGAGCATGGTATCTGGAAATCCAACGCCAATGTGCTGACGGCAATTACGCCTCCCTATGATCCGGCAATGGGAACCTACCAGCTCAGGGCGTTACTTTGTCGAATCAAAAAGGCAGACTCGATCGATGGATAATAGGGGATTTTGCTTCTATTATCACGACAATGAACATCAAAATATTTGCTGACACTTAACCATAGGACTGAACATGATATTTGCAAATATAAGGCTCTCTTTTATACTCTTCGGTTTTGCACAGGCGCTGAAGTATACAGCGCTTAAAGACCCCTCCTTCAAAAAACGCCTGAAGGAAAAGAATTTAACGGCGCAGATAAAGCTTCTGGACAACTCAAATGGTAGGTATTTTACCTTTTCGAACGGAAAAATCAAATCAGGTAGCGGTATACATCCGAACCCTGACGTAAATATGACATTCAGCAGTGCTGAAAAGGCTGTCGGTCTTCTTAAATTGAAAAGGGACCAACTCAGGCATATTAATGCCCTGAAAAATTTTCATATGGGGCTGGAAGGACCTGATGAACTGACTCAATGGTTCGTCGAAACAATCGGCAAGGTATTGACCTCCGGCACAAAATATGGAACGGATGTCGGCAATGGCGTCACCCGTTATGTTAGCAACTCACATGGCATGCCAACCTTTGTTTATGTCAAAGATGACAAAATCATCAGGACGACGCTCATCGACTTTGATGATACCGATGCGAAATCCTGGTCGATTGAAGCCAGGGGGAAAACATTTACCCCGCCAAGAAAAACGACCCTTTCCCCATATTCCATTGCCGTCAAGTCCACCGTTTACTCTCCGGACAGACTACTTTATCCCATGAAACGGGTTGATTTTGATCCCAATGGCGAACGGAACTGTGAAAACAGGGGCATATCCGGCTACGAACGGATCAGTTGGGACGAGGCCCTGGATATTGTAGCCGGGGAGATCCAACGCGTGAAAAGAGACCATGGGCCCGGCGCGATTATGACCAGCACAGCTTCGCACCACATGTGGGGAACAATCGGTTATTACCTGAGTGCCCATCGCAGATTTGCCCAGGCCGTGGGAATGTCCATGGTTCAACATAATCCTGATTCCTGGGAGGGGTGGTACTGGGGGGCTATGCACCACTGGGGACAAAGTATGCAGCTGGGTTGTGGGGAGTGTTACGGTCTTGTAGAAGATGCATTGAAGGAGTGTGAAATGATGGTCTTCTGGTCCAGTGATCCCGAAACTTCACCGGGATCCTATTCCGGATATGAAAGTACGGTGCGGCGCCAATGGCTGAAGGATCTAGGAGTAGAGATGGTACACATCGACCCCTACTACAATCACACGGCCGCCTTTCTGGGAGGCAAATGGCTGTCACCCCGGCCTGATACCGGAAATGCCATGTCCCTGGCCATCGCCTACGTCTGGATCACGGAAGATCTTTACGACAAGGAATATGTAGCGAAGCGAACGACCGGATTTGAGAAATGGAAGGCCTACATTCTGGGTGAGGAAGATGGAATCCTCAAAACACCGGAGTGGCAGGAACAGGAAACCCTGGTTCCCGCAAAGGACGTCAGAGCCCTGGCCCGGGATTGGGGAACAAAAAAGACCTATCTGTCAGCCGGCGGGGCAGGAAATGGTGTTGGAGGTGCGTGCCGTTGTGCTACCGGAACTGAATGGGCACGGTCCATGGTCTGCCTGATGGCCATGCAGGGCCTTGGTAAGCCGGGTGTTAATATGGGAAATATGGCGGGAGGCACACCTGTTGATACTCGATTCTTCTTCCCGGGCTACGCAGAAGGTGTCATCTCAGGTGATCTGCAGGGGACCGCGCTGGCGGTCCACATGTACCAGCGGATGCCCCAGTTGCCTTCAATAAATACCGTTATGCAGAGGATTCCCCGGTTAAAGATACCGGAAGCTATTCTTGACGGTCACTGTGAGGGCTATCCCACCAACCCTACTACGATTGAAGGCCAGTTCTTCAAATACGGGTATCCGGCGCCGGGTAACTCAAAGATCGAAATGTACTATCGATATGGCGGATCCTTCATCGGTACGATGAGTGATACAAACAGATTTGTTAAGTCCTATCGGACGCCGAAACTCTCTTTCGTTGTCAACCAGTCTATCTGGATGGAGGGAGAGGCAAAGTTTGCAGATATCATCCTGCCGGCATGTACTGTTTTTGAGCGATGGGACATCAGTGAAGCCTGTAATGCGGGCGGCTATGTGGGACACAATTTTACAAAACTGAACCACCGGGTCGTCAATATTCAGCACCAGTGTATCAAGCCGCTGGGTGAATCGAAATCCGACTATACCATCTTTGTTGAACTAGCGAAAAGACTAAGTTTGAGCGCTTACTACTCTGAAGGGATGACAGAGTTTGACTGGTGTAAAAGAGTCTATGACGCGAGCGATATGCCCGAAAAAATGTCATGGAAGAAATTTCTGAAAAAGGGATACTATGTGGTTCCGGCTCCAAAAGAGGAACTGAGATCCCCCACTGCATATCGTTGGTATGCTGAGGATAGAGACAGGGATGCGCCCACCGCAACACCGTTGCCTTCTGACTATACCGAAAACTACCTGAAGGGACTACAGACCCAGTCCGGTAAAATTGAGTTTGAGTGTTCCAGCCTAAAACGGTTTGATCCTGACGATCCGGAAAGGCCTGTCATCTCAAAACATATTCCATCCTGGGAGGGACATCATACTACCGAGCTTTATGAAAAGTACCCGCTTAATCTGATATCGCCACATCCGCGTTTCAGCTATCACACCCACACGGACGGAAAGGACAGCTCCATAAACGATATCAAGGATCATAGAAAACTGATTGATGGGTATTACTACTGGATCATCAGGATTAACCCGAACGACGCTCAGGAACGGGGAATCAAGGAAAACGATCTGGTCAAAGCGTTTAATGATCGAGGGGAAGTCATCCTGGCCGTACAGGTTACGGAACGGATTCTCCCCGGAACTGTTCATTCCTGCTCCTCTTCAGCCATATATGACCCTATTGGTGAACCGGGATCTTCAGCTGACCGCGGCGGTTGTGTTAACCAGCTGACATCCAGCAGAATGATAATCAAAAAATCACATGGTGTGGCATGCAACTCGTGTCTTATTCAAGTAGAAAAATGGGAAGGTGAAGCGGCTTAGCGATCAATAAACAATTATCTGTGAAGGAAAGGAGAATCTGGTGAAAAAATGGAATATGATCATCGATGTCATGCAATGTGAGGATTGCAACAACTGCTTCCTCTCGTGCAAAGACGAATATGTAGACAATGAATTCCCTGGATATTCAACATCCCAGCCAAAACATGGCCATCGATGGGTTAACATCATGCGGAAGGAACGTGGGCAGCATCCGCTGATAGACGTGGCCTACCTGCCTGTCCCCTGCATGCATTGTGATAATGCATCTTGTCTCAAGGCTGGCAAGGACGGAGCTGTCTATAAAAGGCCTGACGGTATCGTCATTATTGACCCGGTCAAGGCTGTAGGGCAAAAGGAGATCGTTGAGGCGTGTCCGTATCATGCTATCTGGTGGAATGAGGAAAAGAATCTGCCTCAGAAATGTACCCTTTGTGCGCATCTTCTGGATAATGGCTGGAAAGAACCACGATGTGTCCAGGCATGCCCTACCCGATCCATGCGGGTTATCCGGGTCGATGATAATGAGATGCAACAGATTGTCGAGGCTGAAAAGCTGGAAGTGCTGCATCCGGAATATGATACCCAACCGCGTGTATACTATAGGAATTTATACCGATTTAATAAATGCTTCATCGGCGGGAGTATCGCTCTGCAGAAAGATGATATCATGGATTGCGCAAAGGGCGCTGATATTACGTTGTTAAAAGATTCGGTGGAGATCGGCAAAGAATTGACGAATAGCTACGGGGACTTCAAATTTGATAACCTTGAAGAGAACAGCGGCGAATATTCTGTTGTGATAGGCTTAAACGGGTTTGAGAAGAAGCAACTGAAAATCAACCTTGAAAACAGTATCAATATCGGGACTGTTATTTTCAGCACATGACCAACAAGCCACAACAAAGGTTGAACGGTCTCTACCCATGGATCATTGTCGCAGCGGTATCAATTTGCTGTATTATCTGGTCCGGAACGGGATATTTTGTTTTCAGTGTATTTGTCAAACCACTGCAAGTGGAATTCGGATGGGACCGTTCAACTATCATGACCGGCTTTCTGGTCTGGTCAATGACTGTTGGATTCGCAGCCATACTATCAGGGAGAGCTGTTGACAGGTATCGGCCCAGGAGGGTGATCGTAGTCGGTGCGATAATCACTGTTCTGGGATTTTTCTGTTTAAGTTTGATACAGAATCGATGGCATTTCTACCTGAGCTATGTTGTTGTTGGGATTGGTAATGCCGGTATGGGACAGGTTCCCTGCAGCGCAGTGGTTTCAGAATGGTTTGATAAAAAACGTGGCCTGGCGATGGGGATCATGTCCGCTGGAGTTGGTTTGGGTGGATTGGTTTTTCTACCCTTGACAGGTGGACTCCTGATTCCTGCTTTTGGGTGGAGACAGGCATATTTGATTATTGGAGTCATAGCCTGTCTAGTGACTCTGCCACTGGCAGCGTTTATCATCAGATCTAAAAAAATTAGTGCTGATGAGTACCGCTTATATGACACGAGCAAAAACACGAATCAGAATAAAAAAAATAATACACTAAAACAGTATCTTACTTCACCACTGCTCTGGCTTATTGCAGGGTCATTTTTCTTCAGTCAGTTCGGGTTGAGCGGCACCATTCAAAACCTGATTCCTCAACTGAGTGATGTTGGTTTCTCCTCAGTCATAGCCGCCTCCATCCTCGGAATGCTTGGTTTGGTCAGCGGTTTTGCAAAGATCTTTTTTGGTTGGCTTTGTGATCATATTCATGTCAGTCATGCATTTATCATTGCTGTGGCCTTGCAGGCAATGGGGACTATTATCTTGCTTTATCTGACGCCGGAAACCCACCAATTTCTTCGCTGGTCATTCATTGTTATCCTTGGTATGGGTTCTGGTAGCTGGTTGCCAGTTATGTCGATTGCAGTCAGCAGGAACTTCGATCTAAAATATTATGGGAGTCTGTTTGGGGTGGTTAATTTTTGTCTCAGTCTAGGCGTAGCAACCGGTCCACTTTTCGCGGGATATATGTTCGATATCTATCATAACTACCAACAAGCTTTCCTAATATTCATGGGTTTCTATGCCGTTGCTATCCTTTTGGCTTTTTTAGGAAAAAGTAGGACACCTGAGGAGACAGTGACGATGTCATAAACTTGTGGCATCGGCAGCTGTTGACTCGGTAAAGAATTGACGAATAGTTATGGCAATTTCAAATTCGATAACCCCGACAAAAACAGTGGCGAGTTTCACATTGAAATCCATTTGGAAGGATATGAGAAAAAGCAGCTGAAAGTCGATCTCACAAACAGTGTCAATGTGGGAACCATAATATTATAAAAAACATGGAGATTTCATTATGAGTGACAATTATGATCTGAGTAAGGAGCGTATCGGTTTTATCAGCAATTTTTATGAGGGAGGCAGCACCGGATATAGGGTTGAAGTGCTGATACACGGCAAAGAAGTAGTCTTTGACGCGACCAAGGAAGCTTATGATATCAAAGATACCAAAGAGTTTTTCCCATATCCCTGTTTGGGCGAGGTCCTGTTTCTTTTAAAAGTCAATAAGGATAACATTCTCACCGGATATGTGAATGTAAATGACATACTTGCAAAAGACAATCCGGTCAAAACCGGTCTGGTCATGGGCACCATGCGTATGTTTGAGAAAAAACTTACCGACAACACGCCCACCTTTGGTAAAATCTTAAAAATTGAAAATAATATCGTTACGTTGACTCATTTTGACGAATACCGCCCCTCCGGTCTCGATGTCAGGGAAGTGATGGCAGATGATATTTGCCATTGCACGTATGGAGGCTCCATGCCCAAGCCCAAAGACGGCATGACGTTCAGGCTGGCAGAGGATACGGTTATCTATGTCTGGGACTGGAGTACGGCTTTAGTTCCATTCTGCAAATGTACCAGAGAAGAAGCCACAGCAAATAAATTTGTGACGCGCTTTTCACTGGGCACCATAGAGGATATTTATAGAGCCTATTGGATGGGATTCTATTCGACGCGAGGCGACGAAAGTGTGTGCGACCTGATCAAATGCTTCCCCAACAAAGTCCCCGGCTTTACCGACTAGATTCGTGCAATGGGTTGCAGATTCATGGAGATCACTTTTAAACGTGGAACAAATCGTTAAGAGTCTGAGCAGAGTTCGACTGGCAAATAGTGATAATTAATTTGTTAACCCTGAAAAAACAGGCTTTTCAGGGTCGACTCGATAGAACTTCACAGGATTTCCAATGACGTTTTCCAAGCATTCTACGACTGAGCCTGTATCCGGACAACAAAATCCAGATAAACCGAAGATTTATTCCGGTTGGTGGATGATCCTATCGACAGGTATCATTTCTGGTTTGGGGCTTGGTTTTTACGGGTCGGGAATTTCGGTATTTTTCAAGGATCTGGCGGCCGACCTGGGGATCAGCCGAGCATCGACATCACTGGCTACAGGCATTGGCAGGCTGGAGGGGGGTATCATCTCACCCTTTATCGGATGGTTGTCAGATCGATATGGCTCCAGATGGATCATATTCAGTGGGACGTTTTTGGGTGGAGTCGGACTTTTTCTCATGTACTTCATCCAGTCGGTCTGGAGTTACATAGTCGTCTGGGGCGTGTTGATCGGTTTTGGTTTGAATATCGGTTTGACCTTAGCCGTAGACAAGTCGATCAATGACTGGTTTGTAAAAAAAAGAGGTCTGGCTTCCGGGACCAAGTTCGCTTTGATTGGAATAATCTGTGTTGCATTGGTTCCGACGGTAACAGTATTAGTTACAAACTTCGGCTGGCGAATCACCTGTTTGATCTGGGGCATTGTCCTGATGATCAGCAGTCTCCTTTTGCTGGTCTTTGTTAAACAGGGAACACCCGAGGTCTACGGATTATTGCCTGACGGTGATGTGCCACAATATTCCATGCCTGATGAACTGTTCACAGGCAGTGATTCGGATACAAAGGAGATCGAGCAGCCGGAGCAAGATTTCAATTTCAAACAGGCAATCCGGGGCAGTGCTTTTTGGATGATATTTATCGCTTTCTGCGCGCAGACAGTTAGCATCACTGGTTTTGATATTCATTTTATCCCGTTTTTAACGGATAACGGGATAGACAGATCAACAGCTGGCGCTATGATGGGTTTGATGCTTTTCTGCACAATACCTTGCAGGTTTATAGCAGGTGCTTTTTCCGATCGAATTCCGAAGGAGAAGCTTCAATATCTGCTAGCGGGTGTTTTTTTGATTCTGGCTCTTGGATTTTCGTGCTATCTGCTTTCCGGTGGTATTGTCAGCATTTATATCATGATTATTTTTTTTGGTATCGGGTATGGCGGTTCCACTCCACTTCTTGTTATCACCACCGGGCGCTTTTTCGGTAGAAAAGCGTTTGGTTTAATTATTGGGAGTTTAATTGCGTTAAAGGCCCCGATAGCCTTGATCGCACCTGTTTTCACCGGCTGGGTCTATGATCGTTCGGGGAATTATGACAATGCGCTTTTCCTGTTTGTCTGTCTGAATCTGCTTACAGTCGTTCTCATGCTACTCGCCAAACCTTCAGAACTACCCTCCTGATATTGCGACTTCCAGATCCCTTGGACACCAGAAAGACTGACAAAAATAATGTAACCAAAGGCCATGTGGTCCGGTCGAAAAAAACATACCTGTTACCGGAACGATTTTAAACCGGCGAGTGTGGACCTGTCCCGCAGGTTGAGTTGCTTCATGAACTATTTCTGAAGCAACTTAAGTCGGTCGGATGCTATGCTGTTTCCTGCCGTACTCTGTTAAGGCCTTTAACGATTTGCTCCACATCCAAAGCGATCTCCATCAGCTCCAACTGCTCTTTGTATATTGACGGATCTACCTGGGCCTTTATTTCAGGCTCCATAATGTGATAAACCGGCAGTTTGAGAGCCACACCTGCAAGGGGTCCCATCCAACTGGGATCGCCGTTTACCAGTGTTTCAGCATATAGTTCGGAGCTATCCGCATCAGGGGATCCAAGTATTACAACGAGATTATCCTTTCCATATTCTTCTGCTAACTTTTTAACCATTTCTTGACCTTCCAGGTCAAATGCGCCTGCAGCAGTTCAGACAAAACACTGGGTTTGAACCATTACAGACTCTGCCCCGGCACTTTTAATACACGCTTCAATCGCAGGACCCTGAACACCGTCCCTTTCACCTATTACAATAATTTTTTTTCCTTTTAACTCCATTTACAACCCTCCTTGTATATTTTTTGTTATATCATTTCTGTCCGGTTAAGGACCGTGCAATTCGTCAACACTTTCTTGACCGGACACGATAGTGGCAACAACTTTCCTTACCCTTTGACTACGTTCTCAATCGCACTCCTGATATCATTTTCGGTAATATCCTGTCCGGTCAGTCGATCCTGCTCTGTACCGTTATTGTATATGATAAAGGTCGGCACACTCATTACCTTGAGTCTGACGCAGGTCATGCGGTTCTTTGTCACATCAAGTTTACATATCTTGATTTTGCCCTTGTAGTCATCCTCCATTTTCTCGACGGCAGGCATCAGCGCCAGGCAAGGCTGGCATTGAGGGCCCCATAAGTCTACCAGAACCGGTATTTCCGATTGTGACGTCTCGCTTTCGTAATTATCCCTGTTCAACTCTATTGTCATCCTATTCACCTCCTTTATTTTTCTCCAGCAGAAAAGATACCCCGTCAGAGAGCTGTGTCATACGTCCTAAAAATAGACTTCCCTTTGCAAGAAACATAGTGTTTTCCATCTCGCCCTTAATCATCTTTTTGACCGAATGCCCCAGCACAGGTACAGCTGAGGCGATATGTCCCTGGGTAGAGGAGAAACCCGGCATACCGTGTTTCTCAACAAAATCATCAAGACCGCTCCGTTCGATCTCTTCACGTAGTACCGCAAAACTGGCTATCATGCGGTAATTGGTTTTCGGCACATTACCGCTTCCCTGAGGTTCAGTAAGCTCGGGGTTGTGCATCTCAGTAGCATATTTATCCACCTGGGCCAGTTTTAAACCCATCTTTTCCAGCGGCTGAACCACCAGATTGTTTAATATCGCCTGTTGAGACGATCCTGAGCCGATTTCATGCTTACCTACGGAATCGAGTCTGATAACCGGACTTTTCCCGTCGTCCTGCCCCACCCAGAAGGCAATCCCCGCAAGGACATTTTCAAGAATCGGCATATCATTCCGAAGATGACCTTGAAACTTCATCCCCAGCTTGGCCAGGGATCCGCCGGCAACCACCGCTACATTCTTAAACACCCCTGAGCTGACGAGACTTGCAGCAAGGACCAGGGCATGAACAGGGGCACAGCAGAATGCCTTTATATCAGAGCCTGTAGCATGAATGCACCCGCACGGTTCTCCGATCGCCTTTGCCATATTGCCTCCGCCCCGGTTGTAACGGTCTCCGACCGCTTCCTCCCCGCAGCCAAGCAGGTAATCAATATCTTCAGCCTCACCGGTCTTCCCGATAAGGTTCCGCAAAGCCATCACTCCGGAAGCCCTGTTTGACAGGTTTTCCAGAAGTATATCCGGTGTAAGATTGGGATCTTGCTCTGCCCCTCCGCCCGCCGGTGTCCGGCAACAGCCAATTAAGCGGTCACCCTCTACAAAAAGGGGTAATCCATTCTCTTCGTTTACAATTCTTTCAATCTCTCCCAGAGCAAAACCGCTGCCAAGCTTAGGAAGATCATCCTCTCGCAGAAGCGGATGTTTCTCCAGCGACGTTGCCAGTTCCTTTGTAAAGCCTTCTTCAAAAGAGAGGAGTTGAAACTCATCGCAGATCTTCATCATACCGTAGAACTCCTCCTCAGGCATGATCTCCCCGAATTCTCCCTGTCGTGATGCGTTGGGTATCGGATTCTGATACCAGGGAGTGGTTGCCTTTGAATAATCGTCAGGATCAAGATTGCCGATAAACACCTGATTAGGCGGGTAGGCCACTGCCTCATCAAAAGATTGAAAGTGGTTTAAAAATTCTTTTATAAGAGACGGGTCTTTGGCTAACTCACGAGACGGTTTTGATCCATGCCGCGTCATGCTCGGCACATGGCCGAGAAAATAGGATGTTCCTTTGACGACTGCTTTCATGTTTCCCTCAGAAAAACAACGATTTATAGTTCTTTATGAATGTTTAATTTTTAATATACCAATCAAACCTAAAGCGAGTCAGAAAACGTTTTCTGCTCTTGTACTTCCGTTTCAAGGGCAAACAGCGCCTTTTCCAGTATTTTTCTTCGCAGCAGCTTCTCTTCATCGCAATCAAGATCAGCATCTCCCAAAGGATTGACAATTTTTGTGGCTGGTATAATCCGGTTGGAGCCCACCATTAAAGCAACAGGAATGATAGAGCAAATATGCGCGACTGGGATGCCTGCCCTTTCAAGTTCCTTTGTCAGCGTTGCACCGCAACGCGTACTGGTTCCTCAGGTGGACGTCAGGATAACTCCCGACACTCCTTCAGCCTTGAGCTCATGAGCAATTTTTTCGCCCATCTGCCTGACCGTATCTACGATATTGGCCACTCCGGTGGTACTGTAAAACGTCTCATGAAGTTTGTGGATTAACCCCTCCCTCTCAAAGTCCCTCATGACATCCAACGGTACAAGGCGATGGGGATCTTCTCTGACAAAGACCGAATCATACCCCTCATGATTCACCTCATACGCTTCGGGGTTCAGAGTATCGATACCCTTGATACTATACCTGCCAAAACGCGTGGCCGTTCTTATTTCAATCTTATCAGGGTTACCTTTGGGAACCAGCCCGCCATCCGTGACCATTGCGATGGAGGCCTTTTGCATATCCGCTATGGCGGGTGCCGGGGTCACCCTGTCATAACTGGGACGGGACACTTCTGATTCAAAGGACTGCCCCTGAAGCTTTCGCAGAAGCATGTCAACGACCCTTTTCGCACCAATCTGATCAGATATTTCATTGACAAGCAACCCGCGGGGAAAGTAGGCCTCTTCAGACGGGCGGCCGATTTTCTGCTTTTCAGCAAGCCTGCCTGCCAATGTCACCATTTTGGAAAGTGCCTGTGGCATTCCCCTGACGGAATCTGCCGTTTCAACGATATATACATCTCTCCTGTAAAGGTCCAACCCGGGATTTTCTCCATGCATGCCAGTGACAGCAGGAACACTGAACCGATCTTGCACCGCCTGACACACTGCCCCGCAGGCAATACCATAACGGCCGGCGAGAAAGGCCGGTCCGGCTATCACCACATCCGGATTAAAAGGGCTTAGCAGTTCCATGACCTCTGCAGACGCCTTTTCGATATTTTCGGCAAAATAATTGTCGCCGCACATCACTGTTGCGACCACTTCTCCCAAGTCACCAAGCTCTTTCTGAATGCCACGCCCGGGACCTACAGGACCTTCCACAACCGTTGCTCCCACATGGGCCTTGTCTTCTCCGCCAATGCCGCCAAAAAACTGATTCAGATAGTGAACCACTCTCAAAGTCTTTTTCTCCATCTTCCTTCCCCTTTCCTGATCAAATATATTAGTAGCGAACAGCTTTCAGCGCTGATCCTCCCAGCTGACACTGTGATCCCTTTATCCAACGAATTGCTTTAACCACTTCACCGTTAATAGGCGATTCTTCCTGCAACAAACCCGGTCTGCCGATAATTTTATCCACAGGTGGTAATGTGAGTTCCATGAAAGGGAAACCCATACTGACGATAGCGTCGACTTCAGGCATGCTGAATATGGTGGACGCCCCAAATTTCGCATCACTAATATCCGCCCCCATGTGAAGCATAGCGATAGCAGTTTTGATTCCTGCCTGCTCACACCTCTGTGCGGTCCGTGCCATAACCAGCTCGGGCGCACCACCTCCCGTCTTTGTCAGGATTGCAGCGTCTGCACCTATAACACCCTTTGCAATACCTGCGGTGATACCCGCAACCCTCTCAAATTCGCTGACATTGTTGGGAGCCGTCATCACAATTACATGGGCAAAGCACAGATCTTTACCATGCCGCTGGTACAGTTCCCTGATGATGGGATGGTTTTGAATCTGATAGGTCTGAACGTTTAAGGCCGGCAAAGGAGAAGTAACCGCCCCATCCAGTATTTCGTTTGGATGCAGGATTGTCGGCACAATTCTGTCTGCCTGGCTACCATACAATACAGGCTCTCCGGGGATTGGTTCAAACTGGAGACTCATTATCTGGAAGATATATGTCACCTTGGGCAGGTTTTTCATGCCACTGGTTATTTCCGTGAGGTTTGGCAGCTCATAAAGCTCAACCTCATCGGGTTCCAGTGCCTCACCTACCTTGGCCAGATATTCCGCTGCCTTTAAGCCCGCAACCTTCAAAGCTGCCTGGTAGTCCAGAGCTGTCACCCTGTCCCCAGATTGCGGCATCAGCACGATATTGTGGGTTCTGCCATAGATGCCGATCTCGGCAGCAGGCCCCGACATATCAATGATCTCACCATTGGGATCCTTACTGGTGGTAACGTCTCCCATATCTCTGTAATCACTCAGAACAATAGCAGCACCACGAAGGACGCTGGTCTGTCCCTGTCCCACAGGATCAGGTATACCACCGTCTTTACTGATCTTTGCCCGGGGTTCAATCACATCGGCGACCTGCAGTATCCTGGACTTATCCCCGGGATGCACCAGTTCTATGTCAACCCTGCTGATTCTTGCATCCGTCTCCAGGATTTCCCGCATCTCATCCCGGTTAATGTACAGGACACCATCCTTTAGAAATGTCTTTTCTGCAAATTGAATATCCTTTATATCGAAAATATCAAGTTCAAGCCTCATAAAGGCCTCCTTTTCCACCTATTAAAAGTAATCATCTTCTAAATTAAAAACCGACAGTAAAACCAGACACTGTTCATCCAGCTCCTTTATCTAAGTGAATATCAATACAGCAAATGCTATACCAGGAAAGAGGCTATCTTTTATTTACTGATATTTATTGTAATTTTACTATAATCTTGCGAAATAAAATGCTAAATGTCTTTATAAAGACGATAAAGTGTCTTTATTGCGTCTTTTTCTTGACGTACTTGACTAACAAGTCTAATCTTTTTAAGAGTGATCATAAGATGGCAACTGCCCTGGCACAGTAATCAGGGAACATACCAGGATACTTTTCAACTGCAAGTATAGAATCATGAGCAATAGTTTATCCGAATTTTCAGAAGCACAATGGGAGTTTATTTCAGTTCTGGAGGCACTCGGAAGTTCAATTCCTATGGACGTGGCAGGAGCCCTGGCGCCGCTCCCGCCTTCACAAATGATTGACCTGTCACAACGCGCCGTTGAAAGTGGCATACTTAGCAGGCAAGAACCTGCGTTCTTCACACTGAATCCTGACTTGCCAAGTTCTATTAAGAAGAAGCTGACACGGATTAATACCCCCTCACGATGCTCGAATCTCCTCAAAAAGTTGCAGGAACTGGATCTATATCTTTCACTCAGTCCGGCCGTAAAGGCCAATCTGCTGGCCCGGGCAGGACATGAGGAAGAGGCTGCCATCCTTGAGCATGAAATAGCCTGCGATGCATTACGAAACGGTGAACCGGAAACAGCCCTTGAATATTTTAACAGGGCTGTGGACCGGCTCGCTCCTATCCTTGGAAAACCTGAGCATGACGCCATGTTTGTAACGGGAGCATTGGAACTATCATATCTCCGCTTCCGTTCCGGAAAGAGGGTCGGGGAAATAATGGGACTCTTGAAAGTGGCACAGAAGTCCGCCAAGCGTCTGGGAGACCGACGGTCACTTATCCTTATAAAACTTCATATGGGGCGCCATGTCATAATGGAAGACCGTCCTGCTGACGCACTCCAGTACCTGGCATCCGGGCTGCGTGAGGCGAAAATTTTGGGAGATAAGGACATCCTAGCTCAATCAGATGAGTTCCAAGGACTGTATCACTATCATCATGGCAGGTTCCAGGAAGCAGTGGATTATTTTGAAGTAACCCTTCACAGGGCCGAGTTGAGACCAGACCGCCCAATGGATTTTTTGGTCCCACAATGGCTTGCTTTCAGCTCCGCTTATCTGGGACAAGTTCAACATGCCATCGGCCTCCTGAAATCCACCTTGCATCGAACGCTCCAGGAATCTGACTCGGCATTGGCTGATAATTTCAGGGCTACACTGGGGATAATACTGTTGATGAGTGGAAAACATCAGGAAGCCCATACCTATCTGCAAAAAGCCTTACTGGGCGCAAAGGAAAACCACAATCCCATAGGACAATTTCACTCGCTAACAGCACTGGCATATTACAATCTGTTGGCATCAAAAACCAAAAAGGCCTATGACATGATGGTACAGGCCGTGAAACAGGCTTCTGAATCCGGCGTACTTTTGCGTCAGTACACATGGCCGTGGCTTCTTGAGATGATTTTCGAATTTCACAGACAGGGCTATCAACCCATTGTGGGATTGGCACTCCATGATCAGATCAAAAAAATACTAAAAGGTCCCAATCTCCAGCTTCGCGGGACAGCTTTACGACTGCGGGCCCAGGAAACCGCCTCAATGGGAGGTGATCCTTTCCATGCCTGGGCCGATCTGGAAGCCAGTGAAAGAGAGTTAAGAAAATCAGGAAGCTCCATAGAACTGGCCAAGACCTGGATCGTGATGACAAAGCACAAGCTGGGTTTGGGAGAAAACAAGGAAGCCGGTCGCCTGGCTCTGAGAGCATGGAAGCACCTGTCACGCTTTAGCGAAGACCTTTTCCCGGAAGACCTCAGGTACCTTCTGGATCTCAAAAATCATCTGAGTAAGTCTCCTGATCCTCACGAAGAGCTAGTGGCTAAATTTATTGATATCATGGAGGACCTTGTTCCGAGCACTGATCTTGACAAATTTCTTTACCGTGTACTGACAACTACCGGGAAATTCTTTGGCGCTGAAAGGGGTGGCATACTTTGGTTCAGATCAGACCAGAAAGGCAAAACCCCTCTTCTGAGAGCGACTTACAACCTCACCAGCGAAGACCTGCTTTCTGAAAGCTTTCGTCCTCATCTGGATCTTATCATGCAGGTTTACAAAACAAAAAAACCACAGATAGTTCGCCATCAGCGCAAGCTGAGCGCAGAGACAGGTCAGATGACAGGTTCGGTGCTTTGTGTGCCCTTTGAGGCTCCAGGTAAAGCCGTTGGAGTGCTTTATCATGATAATTCATATTTTGATGAATGCTTCTACTCTCTTTCAATGACCTCTCTTGAACGTATTGCCCTGCTCCTGGTATCATATATTGAACGGAACTGGAAGTACTGCAAACTCCTTGAAGAAAAAACCCTCCTGACCTCAAAACAATCCATCAGTGAAGGAGCCTCTGACAAATGGGAGATCAAAGCCTCAAGCCCTGTCATGAAAAAGCTTCTGGCCCTGGCAGACAGAGTGGCTGACTCTGAAGCATCGGCTCTGATAACAGGAGAGACCGGAGTCGGAAAAGAACTGTTGTCACGTCGGTTACACCGTATGAATACCAGGCGGAGTTCGGACCCCTTTATTGCGGTTGATATCACAAGCATCCCGGAGAACCTGATGGAAAGCGAGCTCTTCGGACATGAAAAAGGAGCCTTCACCGGAGCAGACAGTCTTAAACCCGGCCGACTGGAACTGGCGCATGGAGGGACCTTGTTCATTGACGAGGTTGGCGACATCCCTCTGGCAACACAGGTTAAGCTTCTCAGAGCATTGCAGGAAAAAACGTTTTTTCGGGTTGGCGGTTCCCAGGCAATTGTATCGGACTTCCGCCTGGTAGCAGCCACAAACCGCAACATGGACGATCAGGTGGCAAAGGGCCGTTTCCGAGAGGACCTCTATTACAGGATAAACGTCGTCCACATGGTTATCCCCCCCCTGAGAGAGAGGGGCAAAGATGTCATTCTCCTGGCTCGTTACTTTCTGGATAAATACATCAGGAAGTATGAAAAATTTGGACTTACCTTGACTCCCGAAGAAGAAACAAGGCTCTCTCAGTATAAGTGGCCTGGGAATGTGCGTGAGTTAAAGAATGTTTTAGAAAGAGCGGTCCTGCTTTCAACCGAAGGAGCTCTGGACCTTACACTGCCCTCTCCTCAAGACTCGGTCTCCGATGACCGTTTTGCCGACGCCCCGACCATGGACAACCTCCAACGCAGCTATATTCAATACGTCCTTACGAGAACCGGAGGGCGCATCAGCGGAAAAGGCGGTGCATCCGAAATCCTGGATATGAAGCGGACGACTCTCTATACACGCATGAAAAAACTGGGTCTGAAACGTAAGTACTTAATCCGGTAAGAGCCAACATGGTCAAATACCCTGGACAATGTACTTGGAGTAGTTACAGGGCCACAGCAGGCTTGATCAATTGTCCGGACTATCTTACAA
>Ga0075122_10000219_pt1 | contig 47943 bp, 36 predicted proteins | sample AntAceMetag02UKB_FD_69790 | JGI IMG/M metagenome (GOLD analysis project Ga0075122, IMG submission 69790) | Saline lake microbial communities from Ace Lake, Antarctica - Antarctic Ace Lake Metagenome 02UKB | ecosystem: Environmental > Aquatic > Non-marine Saline and Alkaline > Saline | place... | reverse complement strand
ATACCAGCTGTCTCCACTTTAAAATCTTTTACCATTTCATCCATTTGAGTTTCACCTTCATCTTCTTGTATCTCAGTTAATTTTTTTTCTGCTTCAACTATTTCATTTTTTAAATCACTAATTGTTTCAGCAACCAGGTCTTTTTTATCTAATTCAACATTAGTTATCATTTCTTTTACTTCCTCGGCTCTGCTTTTTGCTGCTTCAACACGATATGTAGCTTCTACTTTTTTTGCTCCAACTACAGAGGCAGCAACTATTTTAGTTTTTTCAACTGCTCTTTTTGCTGGATATAACCAATCTCCTGGTAAAGCATTATGAGATGCATCAACTGAAGCAATCCAACCAGATGATGTTACTCCAACAATCAAAAATAGAACTACCATCGGTCTAACCACACTGTATACTAAACGCTTTGGCATTAAAATTGACATAGCTGGCCAAATATTTGCAAAAGAAAAACTGTTCTTTTCTTTTTGAACAGTATTTTTTACTTGCATTAATAAAAGCTCACGGTTACTTTCAACCCAACTTTTATCTGGACTTACGTCACTATGTTTTAATTTCTTTAAATTGTCGATGATGTCGTTTGACATATTCTTTAATTTAAAAGTTCTTTTAATTTTTTGATTGCGCGATGAAGTGTCACTCTGACCGCTACTTGTTTTTTATCCATTATTTCTGATATTTCAGAAATTTCTAATTCTTCTATATATCTGAGTGTTACCACTTCTTTATATTCTTGTTTTAATTTTTCAAGAGTTTCAGCGATTAATCTTACATCGGCTTTTAGATCAATTTGCTCAAACCAATTATTATTTTTATCAGCCACTCCGTATGCATCTTCTATATTTAATACATATGGTTCACGAGCACGAGATCGGTATAGATCAATTACTGCGTTTCTGGCTATCCGGTACAGAAGTCCGCTAAAACTTTTTATCTCTTTATCTTGATTTATATGATCCCAAACCTTTAGAAAGACTTCTGAGGTAATATCCTCTGCTTCTTGCTTATTACCCACTTTAAAGTATATAAAGCGATAAATTTTTTCTACATATAAATCATAAAGAAGTCCGAAGCTTTCCGGATCTTTATTAGTACTTATTTTGTACAGTAATAATTTTTCAGGAATCTTCTTCATTATATTATAGATAACGTTAAAGTTAGAAAAATGTTACACTTGTTTATTAATTCTTAGTATATAACTTCCTAAGAATGACATCATTATAGCATAAAATAGTTAAAAAAACAATGGTTTGGTGTGGATAAAGAATAACCTATTATTTTAAGGGATTCTTCGATTCCTCAGAATGACAATGACACGGCTGTCATCCCGAGCGATAGTCGAGGGATCTTTCTTATCACGAATGTAAATTTAAAAGATTCCTCCATTACACTCCACTTCGTTGCGTTTCAGTCGGAATGACAAGCTGGAACGAACTCTATTCTCTAAATTGTACAGGCTTGTCTATACAAAAATCATAAAAACGATTTAAAACTTTAAAAAAGAAGGTTTTTAGCCAAAATTTATTAAAAACTACTCTGTTTGTATAGGCTTGTCTATACAATTTTACTAATTTTATAGAATTTGGCTAAAATAAAGAAAAAATAGATAAAAACTATATTTTTTGTATAGGCTTGTCTATACAAAAACCAATATCTTAATACAGTTTTTTACTCTTTTATCAAGGTCTAAAAACTAGTAAGTCCTCCAAAAACTTGACAAAATATTCAAAATGTGCTATATTTGTATAGACTTGTGTATACAAAATTTATATTTTAGACTTAATTAATCTAATAAATATGGATAATATCCAAAATATACCAAATACTCCAATCAGCACAGATAATAAAGAAGCAAAAGAAATGATTAGACTTTCAATATCTGAAGCTGCAAAGCTATTTGGTGTAGCATCACAAACTATAAGACGTGCTATCAAAAGCCAAGAAATAACCTATATTATAGTTGGTGGTCGTTATAAGATAAACTTTGAAAGCCTTGTTAAGTGGTCTCAGGTTAAAACTACAATACGTAATAAATCAGCTCAGAAAGGAATCGGGCAATATGTGAGTAAATGGAAAATTAAAAATCCACTCTACTCCCCCAACCCTACAGTTGCTAAGAAAAGTAAAAACAAGGAAACAAGTGACAGTTCATCTGCCGATAGGCAGGAAGAAACAAACAAAACATCAGCCTAACAGCTGATGTTTTTAGTTATTACTTTTAATACGTATTATTTCTTTCTTTTACTTTTTGACATCAAAAAGTAACAAAAACTACTGGGCTATCAAACTTTTCAATAATTTACATACTCATTTCACTCTGATTCCATAGTCGTTTCACTAGAATGAAACCAGCCCTTCGGGACGTTCAATTTCGTATGTAAATTAAATGAAAAATTCTCAACGCCCAGACCCCACCAAAATATTTGAGCTAAGCTCAAATATTGTGTTATAATATACTTAATAATTATTTTCTAAATCAACACACCTTCCAAAGGAATCCCTTTGGGACCTAACCCCTCTCTAGAGGGGAGTAAGAAGGTAGCTATTTTATAAATTATGTACAAACTACTTCATCGTCACTATCATAAAAAATATCATCTTAATTACAGACATGCTAAGAAGTTATTTTTCATAGACTTGGCACTACTTGTTTTTGCTATATCACTTTTTGGTATAAGTGCTTTCTTATTTCTCTGGAATCCTGGAATGATGGATAAAGTTGATCTATCTATTAAACTAAATGCTGCTAGGGCAAAAAGTGGAGACTCAGTTTGTTTTAATATAGATTACCATAATCGTAATACGGTAAAATTAACCAGCCCAGTGCTTGGGGTACATCTACCAGAAGGATTTATTATAAATAAAGAAAAAACACACCCAGATTATACTGAACAATCTACAATTTCATTACCAGATATTGAACCAAGTGGAAAAGGCATAGTATCTATTTGCGGTGACCTATGGATTGAACCAAACACAGAATTAACCATCACTTCCGCTCTCACCTATCAACCAGAGGAAACTGATTATAAAGAACAAAGGAATACTTCCTTTATTTTAAAATTATCAGAGAGTAATTTAACAGGAGAACTTGTCACTCCTGATGATATTTTGACTTCCACTAATATTTCAGTCAACTATTTCTTAAAAAATACTAGTTCAAAAACAATTGAAAATATATCTTTAACTAATAACCAAAATATCGCATTAACTAACGTACTTCATAAATTTAGTCTAGCTTCTGGAGAAACTAAACATATTAAAACAACTATACCTGCCAATACTCTTGAAAACTTAAATATAGAATTTACTTCTCAAGTGTTAATAAACAATCATTATATTACACAAACTATTAATACTAAATCTATAAATATAATTCAACCTAAAATTTCTATAAATGCGAATTATGATGGCAATAAAACTTATGTAGAAGCTAACCAAAGTTTACCTATACAAATTAATTGGGGGAATGATAATGAATATAGTTTAAATAATTTAGAGATTGAATTAGATTTTGAACCAAAAATTATTAATTTACAAGTAACAGCTCAGGCCAATGGTCTTAAAATTAAAAATGGTAAATTAATAATTGATGGAGATAAACGCACTGCTTTATCTAGTGCTTTGTCAAATACAGAAGATAGTTTTACTATTGAACTAAAAATTAATCAAAAAATATCATTACAAAAATCAGAAAATCCATATTTAATAGTTAAACCTAGTTTGATTGTTAAATTAGATAATCTAAATGGACAAAACTATACCAAAGAAGGTACTCCGGCACAATTACCAATCGCTACCGAGTTAAGTTGGAATATGGAAACAAGATATTATACAAAAGAAGGCGATCAGTTAGGCAGAGGTTCTCTTCCTCCTCAAGTTGGAGAAACAACAAAGTATTGGATTTTAACTAAAATTTGGAATACTACAAGTGCTGTGAAAGATGCTAAATTTACTGCTACCCTACCTATTGGAGTTGAATTTACCAAAAGACAAAGTATAACTATTGGACCAAGTATTTCTTTTAATGAAAATACTAGACAAATTAGTTGGTCATATTCTAAATTACCACCTAATAGCCAAACTGGACTTTATTTTGAAGTGGCGATTACTCCACAAGCTGAGCAAGTTGGTAATACAGTTGAATTGGTTAAAAATGCTAGAATGACAGCGAAAGATGATTTTACACAAAAAGAACTGGCTCTAGTTAAAAATTTATTGGATAATATTTTAAAATCTGATGATCGAGGGAACGTAAAAGGAAATAAAGTTGTTGAATAAATATGGATTATAAATTTACCATTGCTATTATTGCATCTATTATAGTTGCGTTCGCATACATTCCTTATTTTAAGGATATTTTCTTAAAAAAAACAAAACCACATTTATTTACATGGTTAATCTGGGGAATAACCCAAGGTACAGCTACAGCAGCTTTACTATATGGAGGAGGTAGATTTGGAAGTATCAGTATGATTATCGGTACCATACTTGTTTTTACAATTTTTTTACTTTCATTCAAATACGGAACTACAGATATAACAAAGAGTGATAAAATTATTCTAGCCCTAGCACTCATAGCTATTATTATTTGGTGGCAATTAGACAACCCTATAGTCACTATACTAATGATTAGTGTAATTGATGGAATGGGTTTTATCCCTACTATCCGAAAATCTTTTAAAAACCCTTGGATTGAAACACTATCTTTCTGGGTTTTAATGGCTGTAGTTGATGTATTATCGATTATAGCAAATGCAGAATATAATTTATTAACTGTTACATATCTTTCTACTCTCTTTGTTGGAAATTTAATTGTTTATTTTGTATGTGTAACAAAAAGAAAAACAATTAAACAACTTAAAAATATATAATACTTATTTAAAAATAGACCATACCATAGTATGGTCTATTTTTTTATTTATTACGAATACAACTGACTATGATTTCCTATAACAACAAAAACTACCTCGGAACCATCTTCTGCTAATTTAAAAACAGCTCTCAAATCGCCAGTAATATTTATACTACGATAATTATTGTACTTACCTTGCAAACCATGATTATTGAGTTGTTCACAATATGGATCTTCTAAAAAAATTACTAACCTATTTTTAACTGCTTCTTTTTGTTTTTTATTTAATTTTTTTAACTGCTTACCAAATTGTTTATGAAAAACTATTTTCATAAAGAAGAAAAATATAAATCTAATTCTTTTTTATTAGATATTTTTTTAGATAAGTTTTTCTTTTTACTTATATCAATATTTACATTAGTAAGTAATTTTTCAAGTTCTGATGTCATTTTTGGTACTGTTGAAAAAGTTATTGCTTTATCGCGAACAAACTGACGTAATTGAGCATTTAAAATAGTGCTCAAAGAAATGCCTAAATTTTTAGCCAATTCTTGAGCGTGTATTTTTACATCTCTATCAACTTTTATACTTACTGCTGTTTTCATATTATATTCTTAATATTTAATATAACCATAGTATATACTATGGTTATATTTTTGTCAACCGCAAGGTAACCCCAATGACAAGCATTGGGGCTTGCCATTTTTCTAATACTCCTCTGATTGCTCTTGGATATACTCTTTAATACTTTCTTTTGTAAGTCCTGGACCAGCAGTTCTAATAAAGTATCCACCAACCCAAACCTCACCTCCCCAGTACATAGACTTTAACCATTTGTAATGTTTGAATAATACTTTAGTACTTACACTTTTCAATATCTGAACGGCTCGGCTTGGGGCAATCCGAGGAGAGGCGCTTAGCAAAAGGTGGACATGATCGGACATAACTTCTATCTCTTCTATTTGCATATCATACATCTGAACAATATTTCGTAAAAGTTCTTTTACTGCTTCTTTCGTTTTCAATTGATTAAACACCTTTTTTCTATATTTTGTTGACCACGCTACATGATACCATATTTCATATCTAGCATGACTTGTTGTTCGTATTGTCATAGTATGTATAATCTATACTATTTTGAACTTTTACTCAAGCTTGCTCAGATGTAGCGCTATCCTTCCCCAATGACAAGCATTGGGGCTTGCCGCGTGGGTTGTCAAACTAATTATCCACAACTTTTCCTATAAATTCTTTTTCAAATTCTCAACCTGATCAATCTTTTCCCAAGGAAATTCTGGCCTGCCAAAATGTCCATAAACTGAAGTTGCTTGATAAATTGGTCTTTTTAAATCAAGCTGCTTAATTGTTCCTTCAGGAGTTAAATCAAATACTTTTCTAACTGCTCCAACCAATTTTTCATTTTCAATATCACTTGTTCCAAAAGTATCAACTAAAACACTTATTGGCTCTGGATAACCAATTGCATAAGACAATTGCACTTCACATTCTTTTGCCAAACCTGAAGCAACAATATTTTTCGCAATATAACGAGCCATATATGCACCAGAGCGATCTTGTTTATTTGGTACTTTACCAGAAAAAGCTCCTCCACCATGTCGTCCTCTTCCACCATATGTATCAACAATAATTTTTCTACCAGTTAAACCAGTATCTCCCTGCGGACCACCAACAACAAAGGTTCCTGTTTCATTAATATAATACTCAGTATTTTCATCTAAATAATCCCCACAAACTGGTTTAATAACTTTCTCCATGATATCTTTTCGTAAATCTTCCAATTTAATACCATCATGATGTTGAGCAGCCACTACAACTGCTTCCACCCGTTTTGGTTTTCCATCAACATATTCAACTGTCACTTGAGCTTTTCCATCTGGACGAAGATAATCTATCTCACCAGACTTCCTAACTTCAGCCAAAGTCCTTGTTAAACCATGAGCCAAAGTAATAGGCAATGGCATTAATTCTTTTGTTTCATCACAAGCAAAACCAAACATCATTCCTTGATCACCTGCTCCTTGAGCCTTGTGTTCGCCCTTGTCAGTTTTTTCACCTTGTGCAATATCTACACTTTGTTCATCCACTACAACCATAACTCCACAACTTTTATAATCAATTCCATAATCTGCATTAATATAACCAATATCTTTTAATGTATTACGAACTATTTTTGGAATATCCACATAAGTTTTAGTGGTAATTTCACCACCAACTATAACAAGACCTGTTGTTGTAAAAGCTTCACAGCAACAAGCTCCATCTGGATCGTCTTTTAAGACTGCATCCAAAACCCTGTCAGAAATCTGATCACAAATCTTGTCTGGATGACCTTCTGTAACAGATTCTGAAGTAAATAAAAATTTTTCCATATAAAAACAACTTAATTGAATTAAAGTTGTTCTAAGAAGATAGACATCTCGATTTAATCGAGATAGGACTTTGTTGAGCTGTAAATTTGCCTATCGACCAGTAGCAAATTAAAACAGAGCAACAAAGAACACCATCTTTTAGAACATTCTAAATATACTATAAACTGTAAAAAAAGTAAATACTAAGAATACTGGTATAACTAAAAGCCAACCATAATGTAAATTAAATTTACCTGGATCTAGATCTCCAACCTGCTTAGCTTTCCAATAAATAAATACAATAAAGATTGATTCAACACTTACAAATAATCCACCAACAAAATCTAACACATTTACAAAATCTGTAAATCCTAATAAAAATAAAATAGCTGGCGGTAAAACAACTAAAAATACTGCTAACCATGGTTTAATTTTATGATCCCAAACCAAAGTTTGTTTTAAAGCAATTCCAATCCCCATAAAACTAGTGAACATTGCTAAAATTGCAAACAGGTTTCCAATAACTAAAATTATACTTCCCAAAGTTCTACCCAAACCAACTGTTACCACTTCTGTAGTTCCTAAACCCAAAACACCAACAGTCGCAAAAGCAAATAATATATAACAAGCAGTTGGAATAATACTACCTAAAATAACTGCTGTTCTAAATTTACCTGGTGAGCCTGGTAAAAGAGCATGGGCTTCGGCAATCGCTGAAGTTCCACGAAGAGCTAATAAAATTACACCATAAGGAAGAAAAATTTTAGCAAAATCATAATATTCCCAATTAGCTTTTTCAAAAAAACCAAGTAAATAGAAAGATAAACCGCCTAATATTAATAAAATTATAATACTGGCCACTTTTTCTATCACTTTAACAGTTTGAAGTCCTCGCCAAATAAGAAAACTACCAATACTCCAAAAAAACATACTCCACCATTTTGGATTACCACCAAAAACTTCAGATAACGCTCGTCCTTCACCAATTAAATAAGCAAGCAAAACACCAACTCCTGTTAAAAGTACTATTAAAGATACAATATCTTTTGCCCAAGCACCAATATATCTTTTAGCAAATCCAGGTAAATGCATTGGCTTCTTTGTTCTAACTGCAATTTCTCCAATCATCAAATTCAAAAATAACATTACAATTCCTAAAATTAAAATGTATAACAAACCTATTTTTAAACCAACTTGAGCTATTACATAAGGTACACCTAAAATTCCTGCCCCAATTGTCGTTCCAACAATAATAAAAACAGCACTCCAAGTGGATTCTGTTTTTTTATAAATACCATGATGCAAAACAACTGGTTTTTCTCTTTTAAATTTATCTAAGAAATTCATATTGACATTATAGCACAATTTTACTAAAAATTAAATTATTTTTTTACACACACCTTCTGTCCACCCTTTTATTCTTAAAAATAAATTTGTATCACATATATAAATATCAAAAGTCCCATTAGGCAAAGTATCTTTTTTATTTTTTGAAGATACATTCATTTTTCGATAAGTTTTAAAAAACTGACCAAGAGATATACCTGTTAATTTAGACCAATATTTTTCGGCTTTTTTATAATCTAAATGTGGATGTATGTGTAAATAACCTCTAAATTTTTCTTCTTTGACTTTACAAATCTTTCTAAAAAAAACCATCATAACTAAAATCATTATCGGATCTGCATTAGCAAATCTAACTAAACTTCTCTGCGTTTTTCCTCCCTCTGCCCAATACAACATTGTACCTATTACTTTTAGCTTTTCATCATTAATATTTTTTATTTCTTTTTTTGCTTGATCAATAACAAGCTGTCGTTTTGCTTTTCCTCTTATCAACATAATTTTTCTCCTTTTTTCTATATCTTTTAAACTTTTTCCTTTTTTTGTAATTCTTTCTTTTTGTTTTTTTGTTAATTTAATATCTCTTACCCAAAGACTAATACTGCTTTTTGAAACTTTTAATTTATTTTGAATTTCTGACATTGAAAAACCTTGTTTTCTTAATTGACAAGCTAAATTTTGTTTTTCTTTTTTCATATTTTCGAACATTAAAAAAGTATACTATATATAGTATACCATGGATATTCGATTTTGAATACTTAGTACGCGCAGGGGGATTCGAACCCTCGACCCTCGCAGTGTAAATGCGATGCTCTAACCAACTGAGCTATGCGCGCATAATTAAGTAAAAATATTATATATCAAAATCAACAATTCGTCAACCTACTTTTAGTTTAACAGATCTTTCTTATTCTTTAATAAAAAATTCTTTTTAGTAACAATTTTTTTACCAGTTTCTTGTTCAAGTTTTTTCCTAGCCAAACCAGCTATTCCCCCACCTCGTTTAGCTACTTTTTTATTTTCTGCCAAGCCACTAGGATCTTCAACTTGAGTAATTTCAGTAGTAGCAGATTCTCCTAACATAGAAAAAATTAATTCTAAATCACTCATATGATCACGTAAATTCTCTCGTTTCAATCCTTTAACTTTTTTATGCTCTATAGGAGTTAAACCAAATGATGCCTTTGCAATTTCTGCTGTTAAAATCTCATATTCTCTTCTTTCTTTTATGCCATGTTTTTGCCATTCGTCTGTTAAAGTTTCTCGTATTTCTATTCCTCTCATCCTCTTTTCTATCCAGCCAGCTGGGTAACCTTTAAGTTTATACAACATTCTTGTTCTTTTTTGACCAAGTTCGGGATCTTCTATCTCTTGAACTCTTTCATATCCCACTTTTGCTAACCATCTTTTAAATGGTTCTGCTTTTGGCGATGGAATTGATTGAATTATGCGAAAAATACCTTCTGTATTTGCACAAAGCATCTTTTGTTTACCACCCGCAGTATTAATTTCAAGGGTATGTACAATTTGTACCCACCCTTTATTGAGTTCTTCATCACGAATTTTCATTCTCTGTATGTACTGTTTTGGATCTCTTGAATCAATTAATCCTAAAACCACATCTTCAACAACAAACCACCATTCATTATTATAAATAGTTTTTCTAATTTGTTTTCCTTTAAAAAAAGCTAATTTTATTTCCTTCATACTATTATTCTTTCTTTAACAATTTTATATATTCCAAAAACTCTCCCCCAACTTCGTCATCCTTTTCATTTAAAAAATACCACCACTCTACTCCCCAAAGATAGCTCCGAGACATTCCAGTTGCTTTTGCATATCCAATATTCTTTTTTAAACGCTCTAAATCCATTGACTTAAACTGTTCACTAAGTGGAGTACTCGTAACGGACCCGCCTGACATCCACGGTTCTGCCTGAAGCTCTACTACATAACTATCCTGTAATTCTCTTTTATTCATTTTTAAACGAAAATTATACCAAGAACTTGGTAACCAATCATAATTAAAATATTTTATATATTTATTCCACACAACTTTATACATCGTTGTTCCAAACAAATCACCAGCCTTTGCGGTTCTTATCCACAAACTAAGCTCTCCACTATCTGTTACAATCACTTGATGATTTTCATCAAACTCCTTAACTAGTTCCACCTCTTCTTTTAAATCTTTTTTAGATAGTGCTTTACAATGCCCAAAATTCAAAAATGGTTCATTTTCTACTTGCCACAATTCCAAAGCAGGGTGGTTTTTATATCTTTCAACAACAATTTCAATATAATTTAACAGGTCTTGCCTATACAATTCATAGTCTTTTTCTTTTGCCCAATCTGGCAAATGACATTCTGGCCAACGCGGAGTTTTTCTACCTACGGCAAGTATCACTTTGACATCACGACTCCCAGCTTCATCCATAAAATAATCAAGTTCTTCAAAATCATACTCCCCTTTTATATTTTCAATCAAATCCCATTGAGCTGATAATCTTATATACTTAAAATTCCAATCATCTAAAATAGACTCAAAAACTTTTTTCTCATCTAATTCCATTTCACGAGCATATTCTTGATTAAAACTAACTCCAAAAATCATATTCTCATTTTTTTCTTCTTTCATATTTTTAGAAATCAAAACAACTATTATAATTATTATTAAAACAGCTACTATAAATTTTATTAATTTTCTCGTTCTTTTAAAAAACATAACTTATACTAATAAACTTAACCCAACCACTATTAACATTACAGCTACAGTTTCTTGAACAACCTCTAACTTTGTATAATCTTCTCTAAAAAACTTTGGTCTAAATTTAGATAGTAATGCTACCAAAATTACCAAAAAACCATATTGAAATCCAACTAGTGCATTTACAACTGATACGCTCCCAAGTGAAACTGCATATTGCACTAAAACCATTCCTACTACTGATAAAACCTTATTTGCTCCTATGATAACAATCTGTTTTGTTGTACTTGCTTGTTTCTTCAATTTCTTTTCTTTAGATTTAAAAAGTTTTCTAACTTCTGGTGACAAAAATAAAAACAAACCAAACAAACCAGAAAATCCAAAGATTAAAATAAAACCACTAAAAAAACCTTGAACGTCATAAATATATTTACTACCTACGTAGTAAATTGCTGCTAAAAATCCAGCTAAAATTCCCCATAACATCCCTTTGTGCCAGCCATGATTTAATTTACTTTGTTCAAAAGAAATAAGCCCGCAAGCAACAACTAAAATCAAAACTGCGAAAATCTGCTTACTGCTTAAAACCTCATTTAAAAAAATACTGCTTAACCCTAAAACAAAAAGCGGGGTGACAGCTCCAAGAAGCGGTCCAACATGACTCACTTCACTTTTTTGAAAACCAATATACATTGCCCACAGAAAACCAACAAACATTAAACCAGAAAATGCAATTATAAACCAGATTAACAAAACACTGGGTAAAACTACGCCAAAAGGAACTAGCAACCAAACTGGTAAAAGCAAAATACAAGTATAAAAAACATAAACAATTGGACTCGAAACTGTTTTTGTTAAAATAAATTTATCTAATATTGAAACAAGTGCTAAAGACCCGTAACCTAAAATAGCAATCGGAAGCCACATAAATATGTATTTTATATTTAGTATATTATATCATAACATACGCTAGAAAAAAATAACCCCGGCTTAGCCGGGGCACACGTTATCTTTTCTTACCTTTCTTCTCTTTGTGTGGTCTTTTTTTATTATGACGATTCCATCCACAATGTGAACAAACATCACCTTTTTTAAATGTCTTACCACAATTCGGGCAAACTCTTTTTTTTCTTGTACACATAGCACACACCCCTTTACGAATTAAATGAACGAACACACATCAATCTCCTTTTTTTAATGTCTATCCGCTAAATTAAAAACATCTTGCTTTTGCAAGATGGATACTTTATATATTGAATTTATTTTAAATATTTTATCAATTTATATGGTAATCATCTTGCAATTCTTGTTTACGTACAAAAATAGGAAGCACGGTCATGTGTTTCTTTGTAGTCAAGATAATTGTTTGATAATTATTTTTCATATTTACTATACATTTAATTTATCATAAATATTAAAACTTAATCAAGAAAACTGTGGATAAAAAATAAAAAATACCTTATTTTAGCTAAAAAACCCGACTTAAAAATCCGAACTATTGACAAAAGTCTCAAAATATGATATAGTTATTCGTTAAATTGAACCTTAAAAATTAGTAATTAAAGAGGAGCTAGTAAAACTTTATATACTCAAAAAGGGCTTCCATGCCCAAAAACAAAGGAAAAAGAAATGAAAACCTATTTTATGATTCTTGTGACCATCATCACGGTGATGATGATCGGTGGTTGTGCTACAATGGCAAAAAAAGTAACAGCAGAAGACTTTTCGCTACTACCTGTACCCTTGAGTTCCACAGGAAAAGTAGGGTCAGATGGCCAGTTGACTAGGTATTACTTATATCAAAGCACTGAAAGTGGCCGACCAAAATACGAATGTCCTGTCTGCAGCGTCTGCGAAAAAGAAAAGCAGAAAATACAAACAGAAGGAGGGCCGGAATACTACGGGGATGAATGCATTAAATTCGATGAATGTAGGGAGCAACCTATTAAAATTGATGAATGCATACAGCAACCGAAAGAAGAATAATCATTCGGAGGGACAGACAAACAACAAAAATTTCTACTAGCTCCCTCCTCTTTAGCTACTAATTAAATATATGGTTAGCCAATTAATCGCAAAATTAAGCAAAAAAAGAAGCAATTTAAAAGTTGCGATTTTAGGGCATCGTGGAATTCCTAATTCTTATGGTGGTTTTGAAAGTTTTGCCGAACATATGGCAGAAAAATTAGTTGATCTTGGTGTAAATACTACTATTTATTGTCGTAGTCATTATTTTAAAGAAAAACCTGATAACTTTAAAGATGCAAAACTAATATACTTACCAGCTGTAAACAAACAATCTTTAGAAACTATACTTCATACTTTTATATCTGTAATACATTTAGTGTTCAAGAATACTGCTAATACGGTTTTAATGGTTAATGTTGGGAATGCTCCTATGGCACTTCTAGCACGCTTGCTAGGTAAAAAAGTTATTCTTTGTGTTGATGGTTTAGATTGGGAAAGAAAAAAATGGGGTAAAATTGCTAAAATCTATTTAAAAGCTTGTTCTCATTTAGCAAAATATTCTGCTCACGAAATTGTAACTGATGCAACTAGCGTACAAGAATTTTATCAATCAAAAAGAAATGTTAAATCAACATTAATTCCTTATGGAACTGATATTGAAAATATAAATAGTACAAATCCCGGAATTAAAAACTTAAAAACAAAAGAATATTTTATCTATGTGGCTCGTTTTGAACCAGAAAATAATCCTTTAAAAGTTGTACAGGACTATGTATTGTCTGGGGTTAAAATGCCATTAGTTATGATTGGTGATAATCGTTACAACAAAGAATATGTTAATGAAATTAAAGAAGTAGCTAATTCTAATGTAATATTTTTAGGATATGTTTTTGGTAAAAAATATAAAACACTTCTTAAGAACTCTTTGGCTTATGTTCGTGCTGCTGAAGTTGGTGGTGCATCCCCTGCTGTAATTGAAGCAATGGGAAAAGATGTTTGTGTAATTGCTAATGACAGAGATGAAAATAAAGAAATAATTGGTGATAGTGGTTTTATATATGATTTAAACAGTTTAGAACTTGCTCAAGTTTTTAAAGAAATTGAAAAAAATCCTGAAATTGCAATTGCCAAAGGAAAAAAAGCTGGTGCTCGCGCCATGCTTAAATTCAATTGGGATAAAATTGCTTATGAATATTTAAAACTTATTAAAAAAGTGACTAAATTCAAAGAAAAAGAATATGTTATTACTTCAAAAAAATCTAAAAAAGTTTTAATACTTGGTGCTGGCGGAATGCTCGGCGAAGCAGTTTATGAACATTTTTCTAAAAATTACGAAATATTAGCAACTGATATTAATATTAATGAAGATTGGCTTGGTTATTTAGATGTACGTAATGAAAAAACTTACGAAAAAACTATTAAAAGATTTAAGCCTGATTATATTTTGCATTTACCTGCTTTAACATCTTTAGAAGATTGTGAAAAAGATGCTAAAGAATCTTATCTTACAAATTCTTTATCTGTAAAAACTGGTGCAAAACTTGCTAAAAAATATAATGCGAAATTTGTATATATTAGTTCTGCTGGTGTTTTCGATGGAAAAAAAGAATTCTATACAGATGATGAAGAACCAAGTCCTATCAACACCTATGGCTTAACAAAACAAATGGGAGCTTTATATGCTAGATATTATAATAGAAATTCTTTAATTATTAGACCTGGTTGGATGATTGGTGGTGGGTCAACAAAAGATAAAAAATTTGTTAACTTAATTGTTAGACAAATTATTGCTGGAAAAACTGAAATATTTGCTGTTGATGATAAATTTGGAACTCCAACTTATACTCACGATCTCGCAAAAAATCTTAACTTACTTTTAGAAAATAATTCTTCTGGAACTTATAATATGGTTTGTGGAGGATTTACAAGTCGTTATGAAATTGCTCAAGAAATTGTAAAAATTCTAGGATACAGCAAATTAATCAAAGTGACTACTGTTAGTTCTGATTATTTTGCAACTGAATATTTTGCTAATCGTCCTGAATCTGAAAATCTTGTAAATACCAAACTTATTGCCGAAGGGAACAATTTAATGCAACCTTGGAAGAATGCTTTGAAAGAATATTTAAAAAGAGATTTTGAATATGCGTTTAATGAGGAAAAAGAAATTGAATTAAATCCAATGCTTGCTTCGTAAAATTATAAATAAATTAAAAAATCCACTTTCTATATAGAGTGGATTTTTTTGTTTATTGTAATTATAACACCTCCCTACCCCTCCTCAAGGAGGGAATACTTTAAAACTATTTTATTATCCCTTCTCCGCAATTAAGATTAAATTCCTTCCATTCAAATCCTCATCACCATGTTTTGATGTTAGAGTTTCTGACACAGTAAAACCTGTTTTTTCTAAAAGCCCAACAAGCTCCTCTTTAGAAAATGCATGATAATATCTTTTTACAATGATTTTTCCATCTTGATTTTTCCATGGTACAAAAAATTCATTACCATTTTCAACACTCCATCCTGAAGTTTTTAATTTTTTCTTTGCCCAATCAGTTTTTAAATTCCAAACTGAAATTACCAATTTACCACCCGATTTCATTTTCTCAAAAACTTCTTCCAAAAGTTTTAAACGAGTTTTTTTATCTGGCAAATGATGAAATGACGCAATCATAAAAACTACATCAAAAAAATCTCTTGGAAATTCTAAATTTTCACAATCAGAACAAATAAAATGAGCTTTTCCATTTTCTATTTCACGAGTAAATTCTTTATTAGCTTCATTTAATAAACCCTGACTAATATCAACTCCAAAATATCTAATTTTTTTATTTTTTATAACACTAAAAAAACGACCATTGCCACAGCCCCAATCTAAAATATTTTGTCCATCTTTTACAAATTCTTTATATCTCTCAAATTCAGGCCAACTTGTTTTTCTTGTATCAGAAAAATGTTTAGCGATAATATTGTAATTATCCCTAGTTTGAGCTATAATTTTATCAGATTGATATTTTTTAAATATGTTGAACATCTCAGAAAAAATTATTTTAAAAGCTATTAAACGCAAAGAACTAACTTTGCGTGAATTTGAAATGATTAAACGAGATATTTTGCGAGTTGAAAAAGAAAACCATACAATCCCACGTAAATCAGATCTACTTGAATCTTATCATAAATTACTTAAAACAAGCAAGATTAAAAAGAATCTTAACTTAGAAAGTTTTCTTGTTAAAAGAGGGGTGCGTACTCTGTCTGGCGTAGCAATAATCACTGTTTTAACCAAACCTTGGGCTTGCCCTGGGAAATGTGTATACTGTCCCTTTGAGGAAAGAATGCCTAAAAGCTATCTTTCTAGCGAACCAGCAGCAGCTCGAGCTCTACGGCTTAAATTTGACCCATTTGAACAAGTTAAACGAAGAATCGCGACCTTAAAACACAACGGTCATCCAACTGACAAGGTTGAATTAATTGTAAAAGGCGGATCTTGGAATGCCTATCCCCTTGCTTATCAACATTGGTTTATTTTACGATGTTTTGAAGCAGGAAATAGAACAAAGAAAAAAAGCAGAGAGGTTAAAAATATCAAAATTTTAGAAAAAAAATTAATTGACGCTCAAAAGAAAAATGAAAAAGCAAAACATCGTATTATTGGATTAACACTTGAAACTCGCCCTGATATGATTACAGAAAATTCATTGAATCAAATGCGTGTTCAAGGATGTACTCGTCTTGAACTTGGAGTACAAAGTACTGATGATAAAATTTTAAAAAAGGTTAAACGAGGACACGATACTAAAGCTGTTAAAAAAGCAATGAAACTTGCTAAACAATATGGCTTTAAAGTTGATTTTCATTTAATGCCCCAACTTCCTGGAAGCACCCCATCCAAAGACCTAAAAATGATGTTAGAAATTTTTAATAATCCAGATTACCGACCTGATATGATTAAGGTTTATCCTTGTACTGTTATCAAAGGATCAGAATTGTATTCATGGTTAAAAAAAGGTGAATACAAAACATATTCAAACAAAAAATTAATTGAAATGCTGATAAAATTTAAAGCAAAAGTTCCTCGTTATGTTCGTATTTCAAGATTAATTCGTGATATTCCTTCACCACATATTGAAGCGGGGAATAAAGTGACAAATCTGAGACAAGTTATTCAAGCTGAAATGAAAAAACAAGGTTTAAAATGTAATTGTTTACGCTGTCGTGAAGTTGGACACCAAGAAAATTTAGAAAAATTAAAGAATAAAAAAATAAAATTATTTGTAGATAAATATGAAGCAAGTGACGGTATGGAATATTTCCTAAGTTTTGAAGATAAAAAAAGAAATGTAGTTTATGCTTTTTGTAGATTACGAATTGATGAATACGGTTTGTATCCATCATTCATCCGTGAGCTTCATACTTACGGACAACTATTAGATATTGGAGCTAAAAACAAAAAAGCAAGCCAGCACAAAGGAATGGGTAAAAAACTCATGATTGAATCAGAGAAAATTGTTAAGAAAAATAATATTAATAAACTAGCAGTAATTTCAGGAGTTGGAGTTAGAGGGTATTATAAGAAATTAGGATATAAACTAGAAAATGGATATATGGTTAAAAAATTAGACACTTATTAAGGATAGATGCTACAATTAAAATATTAACACTTAATATTAATAATATATGTATAAATATACAATAAAAGAATTTGATCCTAAGATTAAAGAATCAATGAATAAAGAATTAAATAGACAAGAAACTGGTTTAGAAATGATTCCGTCAGAGAACTTTGTCTCCCCTGCTATTTTAGAAGCTCTTGGTTCAGTTTTAACTAATAAATATTCTGAGGGGTATCCAGGAAAAAGATATTATGGCGGTTGCGAATTTATTGATGAAATTGAAACTTTAGCTATTGAACGAGCTAAAAAGATTTTTAATGCTGAACATGTTAATGTTCAACCTTTATCAGGAGCGCCTGCTAATATCGCAGTGTATTTTGCCTTGCTTAAACCTGGTGATACAATTTTAGGAATGGATTTATCACATGGTGGACATTTAACCCATGGACATCCTGTCACCCACATGACTAAAGTGTTTAATTTTATTCGCTACAAAACCAATAAAGAAGGAAAACTTGACCTAGATAATTTAAGAGAAATGGCTTTAGAACATAAACCTCAACTAATTCTAGTTGGATATTCTGCCTACTCCCGTGAAATAGACTACGAAGCAGTCCAAAAGATAGCTGATGAAGTTGGGGCTTTAACTATGGCAGATATGGCTCATATTGCTGGACTTATTGCTGGAGGACAAATGAATAATCCTGTTCCAATTTTTGATGTTGTAACTACCACTACTCACAAAACATTACGCGGTCCTCGCGGAGGAATGATTTTATGTAAAGAAAAACATGCTACAGCGATTGATAAATCAGTATTCCCTGGTTTTCAAGGTGGTCCACACGAAAATAACATTGCTGCCAAAGCTATTGCTTTTAAAGAAGCAATGCAACCTGAATTTATTGAATACGCCAAACAAATTAAAGCTAATGCAAAAGTTTTAGAAATTGAACTTGATAAACTTGGATACAAATTATGTTTTGGCGGAACTGATAATCATCTACTTTTAATTGATGTATTTTCTTCTAAAAATGTGACAGGCAAACAAGCTGAAATTGCATTAGATAAAGCAGGAATTACAGTTAATAAAAATATGATTCCTAATGATACTCGTTCTCCATTTAATCCTTCTGGAATTAGACTTGGCACTCCCGCTTTAACAACCAGAGGAATGAAAGAAGAGGAAATGAAAATCATTGCTGGTTGGATTGATGAAGTAATTATGAATCATGAAGATGAAGAAAAATTAGCAGAAATTAAAAATAAAGTTGAAGAAATGACAAAAGGATTTCCATTATATCCAACACTTTAAACAACTAATCATTTAACATTAGTACTAAAGGGTATTAACCCCAGGGCAAGCCCTGAACCCTTATCCCGCCCCAAGGAACGGGGTTATTATACCCTTTGTTTTCTGCACTCACCTCGGTCATATAAATGCTTTCGCATTTATGCGACTCTCGGTTCGCTTGAAAATAAAAAGACCAGCTTAACAGCTGGTCTTTTAATTAAAAATTGAAAATTTACTTATGCCAATCTTCAATATAAATCCCCTTCCCTCTTTTTTTAACTACTACTTTTTGTTTTGATTTCCATTTTAATTCACGGATAATTTCGATTGGTAATGTCAAACCCAAACTTGCTCCACCACCTGAACGGTGTAACTTTCTGATATTTTTTTCTACTAATTTCCTTCTAGACATAGATTTAATTTATGAACGATTTAAATATATATTTAAATCGTTCATACATAATGCTTAATACAATAACTCTGAGGGAGTTGAAAAGGTCTTCAGAATTACTAAACTTCCCGAACTTCCACCAAATTTACATGACCAGCAGTACCAACTGGTTCACCTGATACCACAATCATTAACTCACCTTTTTTAGCAAGTTTTTTCTTTTTAATATAAGCCACTGATTTTTTAATAAGCTCTTCCAAACTCTTACATCTTGGTAAAACAAAAGGATTCACTCCCCAAGATAAATTTACTTGCCTTAAAGTACGTTCATCAGCTGTAGCTACCATAATTGGCACTTGAGGACGAACATGAGAGATTAAACGACCAGTCTCACCAGTCAAAGAAGTCGCTAAAATTAATTTTGCCCCTACATCTTCAGCAAGTAAAGCTGATAATTCAGAAATAGATTCATCAATAGATTCATCTCGTTTAACTTCTGGTTCTAAGTTTTTATCATCATAAACTGAATCTTCTGTAGCAACAATAATATCAGTCATAGTTTTTACAACTAAAACGGGGTGTTTACCAGCTGCAGTTTCATTTGTTAATAATAAAGCATCAGCATGATCAATCACCGCATTCGCCACATCTGAAACTTCAGCTCTCGTTGGTCTTTTATTTTGTTGCATTGAATCAAGCATTTGAGTAGCTACGATAACAGGCTTGGCTGCTTTATTAGCTAGGTCAATTAAACTTTTTTGAGCTAAAGGCACTTGATAAGATTTAAGTTCAAGACCTAAGTCTCCACGAGCAACCATTATTCCATCTGTTTCTTTAATGATTTCATCTATATTTTCTACTGCTTCATGTCGTTCAATCTTAGCAATAATCTGAATTGATTGTTTATTATTAATTTTATGCTTTTTTTCAAAATACTTAATCAATTTTCGCGCATCTTTAATATCTTTAGCATTTTTAACAAATGACAAAGCAATAAAATCTACTTTATTCTTAATGCAAAATTCTAAATCCACTCTATCTTTTTCAGACATCGGCGGTATATTCAAGCTTGAATCAGGAAAATTAAGACCTTTATGCTCACACAATTTTCCACCTTCAATCACTTTACCTACAAAACTTGTTTTACCCATTTTTAAAATTTTTATTTCAATCCGACCATCATCTATCAAAACAGTATGCTTTACTTTTAAAAAACTTAATAAATTTTCAGGAGCATCGATAGATATCTGACGTTTTTTAAGATTCTTTTTATTAATTACAAATTCTAATTTCTCTCCAGCCTTAATTTTAATACATTCCTCACCAAAGCCATCCAATCTTATTCTTGGGCCACGAATATCACCCATAATTGCAATCGGTACTTTTACTTTCTTTTCAGTACTACGAATATTTTTAATAAGTTTTAAATGAGATTTATGATCACCATGAGAAAAATTAAGCCGAGCAAAATTCATTCCTGCTTTTGCCATTTTTACTAAAGTTGACACGCTATCACATGCTGGTCCGATTGTAGCTCCTATTTTTGTAGATTTATTTATCATAATATTTTATTTTCCAAGTAATGTTTTAATTTTTTCTAACTGAGATGATTCAAGTGGCAAATTATCAAAAATACCATTAAGTGAATTCATATCTATATTAGGATCAATCATCCCTAAAATACTACCATATTGACCAAGAAGATCTTTTAGCAAAGGTGGAAGATAAAATACAGCCAAAATAAGAGGAATGAGAATTAAAAACAATCTCAACCAACTTGCAACAGCTGACCACACTAATTTACTATTAATCTTCCTATTTTGTTCATAAATAATCTGAGACCATTTCAAGTTTTTTTCTAAAAGCTCATGTAAACTATTATCTGATGTAGAAGAAATTTTAATAGTAGAACTTTTATCTTCTTTTTCTACGCTTTTCTCTTTGTCATCCTGAACTTGATTCAGGATCTCTTCCTTATCTACCTTCTTTACACTCTTTTCTTTTTCTTCTGCTGACTTCTGACTCTCAGATTTTGACTCTTCTTTATTTGATTTATGTCTAAACATATTTTTATTATTTTATTGTCCCAAAGGGATCTCTTTGGGATTTTAATTTCTTTAATTTTTTAAGTTCTTTCTCAAAAGTTTTTACATCTTTAAAATCACGATAAACACTGGCAAAACGAATATAAGCAACTTTATCAAAACTACGCAGATGTTTCATGATAATTTTACCCATTTCCTTACTAGCAATTTCTCTAGTTTTCTTTTTCTGTATACTTCTCTCCATCGCATTTATCAAACGATGAAAATCTTCTTGTTTATACGGTCTTTTAGTTAATGATCTTTTAACTCCGTTTTCTAATTTTTCACGATCATAACTTTGACGGCTACCATCATTTTTAATAACCATCAAACCTAAAAGCTCTACCTCTTCTATGGTAGAAAAACGATACTGACATTTTTCACATTCACGCCTTCGCCTGACTGTAAATCCACTTTCTGCTGGACGACTGTCAACTACGGCAGTATTTTTATGACTACAAATTGGGCACTTCACAGGACAATTTTCAATTTAAAATTAGACATTTACATCCATTATTTTACCATAAAAACCACTTAAAACAAAACTCCCACCAAATTGGCAGGAGCTTAATAATATATTGTTTTATTTCCCCATTTTCTTCCTAATAAACGCTGGGATTTCAAATTCATCTTGAGGAATTACTCTTGATGATTCTTGCTTAATTTCAGGTTCTCTTGTCTTTATTTGTTTTTGAGTAAAACCTTTAAATTCATCAACTTCTTCTTGTTCTGTTTTTTTAATCCTTTGTAAAAAACTACTTGGTTTATATTTTGGAGTAGTAAATAAAGAACTATCAACATCTTCTTTAATTATTGATTTCGGACGACGATCATCAAAACCAGTTGCTACTACACTTATTCTAATATCATCACCTAGACTTTCATCAATTACTGTACCAAATATTATTTTCGCATCTTCTGATGCAGAGGAAGTAATTATTTCAGCAGCTTCTTCTACTTCTTTCATACCTAAGTCTTTATTACCAGAAATAGTAAACAATATACCACTAGCACCATCAATAGATTGTTCTAAAAGAGGACTAGAAACTGCTTTTTCAGCTGCTTCAACAGCTCTATTTTCTCCAGAAGCAATTCCGATACCCATCAAAGCTGAACCTGCATCTTCCATAATAGTTTTTACATCTTCAAAATCTACATTAATTTCACCTGGTACAGTAATAACTTCTGAGATACCTTGTATCCCTTGTCTTAAAATATCATCACATAATTTAAATGATTCTAAAAAAGAAGCTTTTTTATCAATTACTTCTAAAATCTTATCATTAGAAACTGTAATTATAGCATCAACATTTTGAGATAAGTTTTCCAAAGCTTCCTCAGCAATTTCTGCTCTTTTTGGACCCTCAAAACGAAATGGTTTTGTAACAACTGCTACTGTTAAAATTCCCAAATCACGAGCAATTTCTGCTACTAATGGACTTGCACCTGAACCAGTTCCACCGCCCAAACCACAAGTAATAAAAATCATATGAGCATCCTTTATTATATCCCTAATTTCATTTTGTGATTCTTCAGCAGCTTTACGCCCAACTTCAGGATTCATACCAGCCCCCAGACCTCTGGTAATGCTTTTACCAATATTAAGTTTTTTAGGAGCACGATTATGATGGAGAGCTTGTACATCCGTATTCATTACTATAAACTCAATCCCTTTAATCTTTTTTTCAAGCATTCTATTAACAGCAGACCCACCTGACCCACCAACTCCTACTACTTTTATTTTTGCAAATGTTTCAATCTCTGGTTTAATTTGTGGCATATATTTATTTTATTTAAACACTCAATATTTATTTGATGAACACTTTTTGTATTCAATCTTTAAAATTACAAATAGCGTAATTTCTTACGCTATCTATTTTAACTTTTATTCAATTTACTGTCAAATGCAGACTGTTGAAAACTATAACTCCTAAGGAATCAAAACCTTAATCCATTTTTTAAGTTGTTTAGTAGCTCCCGTTATTTTACCACTGCCAATACTAAAACCTTTGGAAACATGAGTATTCATAAGACTTCCCCATTTCAAAAGCCCTAGTACATTTGTAAAACCAAGATCATTTACTTTTTCTGTCACAGAATATACATCTAAAGGATAGCCTAATATTGCTGGCAATCTTAAATACTTTTTAGCTGCTTCTGCTAATCCCGATAATTTAGCTCCCCCACCTACAAAAACTACACCAGCTGGCAAAAGACCACTACGATTTATACTTTTTAATTCATCATCAACTTTATATAAAATCTCTTCAATTCGAGCTTCTATTATTGCACTTAGATATTTTCTTTCTACTATTTCTTTTTCTTGAGCACCTAGGTTTGATAAATCAATCTTGTCAGCTTTTGATATTTTTTCAAAACGACAATCTCCATATTCTATCTTTGCTCTTTCAGCAATATCTATTGTTGTTTTAAGACCGATAGCAACATCATTTGTAATATGATCAGACCCAATTGGTATAACTGCAGTATGTATAACACCACCTTCTTCATAAACTGCTAAATTTGTAGTTGAACCCCCTAAATCTACTACTACTACACCTAATTCTTTCTGTCGTTGAGTGACAACTATTTCTGAAGCAGCAATAATTGATAAAACCACATCTTCCACTTCAAGACCAGCTCTGTAAACTACTTTGGTTAAATTTTTAACTTGTGATGATGATGCTAAAATTATTTGAGCATCTACTTCTAATCGCATTCCTGTCATTCCAACAGGATCTTTTATCCCGGTTTGATCATCAACACTAAAAGTTTTTGGTAAAACATGTAAAATTTCATAATTCAAAGGAGCTGCAACTGCTCTTGTTGCTTCTAATGCTCTATTTATATCTTCTTCTGTTATTTCATTATCAGCCTTAGATACAGACACTACACCTTTGTTAGTTTGAGAAATAATATGTGAACCAGAAATACCAACCCAAACATTATCAATTGGCACTCCTACCATTCTTTCTACTCTTTCCAAACAAGTTGAGATAGAAGATACAACATCTTCTATACTTGATATTTCACCCTTAACAACCCCAGCAGATGAAATTTCAGCTGCACCCAGAACTTGTATTCCACCGCCTTGCCCAGTTTCTTCACCTTGGTCAATTTGTCCTACTGCCATTCTAATCACACTAGACCCAACATCTAAACTGGCTATTAAATTGTGTTTACTTTTTGACATAATTTAAAAAAATCTACTAAATATGGAATAAATATTATTAAACCTACTGTTACCGCCCCTAAAGAACTTACTAAAACCGCTGCTGACATAAGATCTTTAATAGTATAAACATAGCTATGTAATCTTGGTTTTAATAGGTCTGTAAAATATTCCAAAGCAGTATTTAATATTTCCATCATTAAAACTAAAATTATCACTATCAATATTACCACTATTTCCAAAACTTGCAAAGGCAATATTATCATTCCGATTATCACTACCAACGCAATCACTGTTTGAATGCGAAAATTCTGCTCAGAAATGAAGGCAAACTTAAGCCCTCGAAAAGAATATTTCAAACTTTTTAAAAATCTTTTTAACATATTTTTTTAACAACCTCTTCTTGTATTTTAAACATCTTATCTGCTCTTTTTTTTATATTATGATCATAGCCTATCAAATGCAAAATTCCATGGGCAAGCATTCTAACAAATTCTTCTTTTATGGTTATGTTATTTTCTTTAGCCTGAAGTTTAATTTTTGGATAAGAAATATAAATCTGACCCAGAAAATCACTCTTTATTACTTTGTCTTCCTGCCAAGCAAATGATAAAACATCAGTTTCTTTATTTACCCCTCTACACTCTTTATTAATCTTTTTAATAAACTTATTATCCACTATATTTACCTCTACACCACCTTTTACTTTTTTCTCTTTTTTAGATAATAAATTTACAACTTCAAAAACTATCTGTTTGGTAATATTACATTTAAATATTTTATTCAAACTTATTTCTACCATACTAATTTTCTACAACCTCATCTAAAGTACTTGTGGTATTCTCATCATCACTGATAGTTGTGGTAGTTATATTTTCTATTTCTTCTAAAACTTCTTCCTCATTAAGTTGCAACGGAATTGCAATAGTATTATTAAATAAACGATAACTTCTTGCCATCACCTCTAAAACTGTTTTGTAATTAACAATATTTTTATCAGTAGCTTTGTACATTATTATATACAATCTTCGTCTATCATCTTGGAAATAATAAACCAAACCATCTTTACGACGCAAACCAACTTCTTCAAATCTAGTTGTAAATTCTTCTAAATCACTTAATTTTTGACCAGTAGCATTCTGACCAAACCACTGTACAAAAGTTTTATCATTTTCTAAATCAATTGAGTGTATTTCTATATATTCTCCATTAGGAGCATTTATCAAAGTTTGTCTATAAGTTTGATCAATATTTCCTATCATCCAATTATTTGGATAGTAAATTCTAAAACCAAAGATTGGATTTCTAAATTCTTTTAAAACTCCAGAGTCTATTAACCTCATCGGCTTAAACCCAACCGGATTATACAGGTAATACAATTCATGACTATCTGTATAAGTATCTTCGTCAGTATCAACCATTCCTGAATCAGTTTTAAACACTTCTTCACTCATATCACTCACACCATCTCCATCTAAATCAGAACCTAACCCTAACAAAACAGAAGGAAATTCAATAAAATTTTGTTCTGTTGGTTCTGGTTTTTCTTCTTCTAACGGTGTTGTAGTGACAAGAACTACTGGTTCTTCAATAATAACAGGCACTTCTGGTTGTTTTACTACTGGAGGAACTGTAATAGCAGGTTTAGGAGTAGCAACTGGTACTGGTTCAATCTGCTTAGATTGAATATAATAATATGCACTAGCTACACCAATAAATAAAATAAATAGACCTAAAACAGAAAAAATCAAGAATTTTGTATTAGTCAACAAATTAGCGGGATGTTTTTTATTTTTACCTCCAGCTACTGTTTTCATTTCTAGAGATTTTTTTTCACTAGCAGTTAATTCAGTTCGTGATTTTTCTATTTCAATTTCTCTTTCTACTTCTTTAAACCTAACAACAGGATCTGCTCCACCATAAAATTCTTCAGGGATAGCATTAACCTTAATTTGTTTTTTTAGTTTCTTTTGTTTTTTCTTTCCAAACATAATTTATTACTTTTTTATTTAAGGGATCCTTCGACAAGCTCAGGATGACAAACGGGAGGGATTCTTCACATTCGTTCAGAATGACAATTCAGATTGCTTCATAAGGGGAGGACAATTTTATTCTGTTGTTGTAGATGTATCAGTAGTAGTTGCAGTTTCATCAGTGGTAGTAGCAACTTCCGGTTCAGTCTCAAAAATTTTTCCTGGTCCTAATGGATTATATCCAGCTTTAATTTCAACTCCATCTGAATAACCATCACCATCTGTATCAGGATTATTTGGATTTGTTTTCCAAATTAAAACTTCACTGGCATCATCTAATCCGTCACTATCAGTATCAGAATTATTTGGGTCAGTACCAAGTTCTTCTTCTCTAATATCGTCTAATCCATCTTTATCACTATCAACAGGCTCTCCAAAAAGTATTGTATCATTATTCATATCACCAATAATATTTTCAACTTCGTCTTCAATAATTGGTTCTTCTGTAATAGGTTCTTCTACAACAGGTTCTGCAGTATCTATTAACTGTTCTTGTGGAGGAAATAGGCTTTCAGTATTATCTAAATCTTCAACCAAGAAACCAGTGTCATCAGCCTCATTTAAAACATATTTATCAAAAAACCAAAAACCACCAAAACCTAACCCCACTAAAATAAAGAATAAAAATACTACCAGCAAAATTTTTCCTAAAATTGGTTCTTTAATGGCATAAACTGGTTGATTTGAAGGTTGCTGTTCTGACATGTCTCCTGATCCACTTGGATCTATAGGTGGAGTTTGAATAGATTGAGGAATTGGTGTTGGCTGAGGTTGTTCTGGTGTGACAGCAGGAGTTGCCATTTCTTGCTCAGATGTTTTTGGTTTAAGCAAACCAGCATCTAAAGCATTTGGAGCTTGCTCTACAGCTTGTGCAGGAGCAGGTGAATTACCATCTTCAATTCCAGCGAACATATCATCTGGTTCGTTACCAGTTGGTAAATTACTTGGTGCTTGTGGGTTTTGTTTATCATCGAACATATTTTTTTATTTAATTATTTATTTAAAGGAAAAATAAATTAATACTCAAGTATTGGAACATTAATAAAATTACCAAGGAAATCACCTATTAAATCACCTTGTTCACCAAATGATTCACCATTCGGACCAACAAATGGACCACTAATTTCATCATCCACACCAAGCGGATTACCTGCCTCTGGTATATAAGGTGCGGTACCTGGATCATCAAAAACTGGCGGTTCATCAGGAAAAGGAACATAAATTGTTTTGTTTATACATCTATCTATCCATACACCCGCTTTATCATTCAGTTTTCTATTAGAACAAACTTTACAAATTATTTCTCCATTATCAACTTGTGAACCATGACTACAGTCACAAGGTAGACCTAGGTTAGATTCACTATAACTTCTTGCAAATCTTAATCTTACCTCTATATCTGCTAGACCCCAAGTACCTTCAACATAGTAATCTTCTTTCATAACACTATAGTCATTATAATCACATTCTTCTGGTTCTTCTACAACTCCATCACCACATTCACCAGAATAACAATTATTAGTATCATAACTTTGACAATCATCAGCACAACTTACAGTCCCATTAGTAAATTCTTCATCATCAAAATCCGTACATTTCATACCGCTTATTTTATGAAGCCCACCTTCCGTAGTATTAGTATCACAAATTTCACCGTCACTATAATCTTTATCACCATCTCCACAATATGAACCTTTTCCATACATATATTTACAATTTGAATCACATGCAATACAAGTATATCTATCTTGATCATAATCACAGTCATAAACTCCATTTCTCTCACCGGTATCACAAGATTCACCAGCACTATGGTTTGTTTTACCATCACCACAAACTGAAAAAGTACAATCTGAATCACAAGTTTCACTAAAACCACCTATCGAGCCCGGATCACATTGTTCATAACCACCTTGTACAATTCCATCACCACAATTTTTTGATTTAAGATAACCTGTTATTTGATATTTATCTAAAATTTCACTACAATCCCAAGAACAATAGGTACAATAATTTCTATCATCTATACCATCATCATCTATATCAAAGTCACAAGGAACACCATTTAATGCTCCAGTATCACAAACTTCATTTGTAATCTCATCAACAACACGATTACCACAAACAGGCAACACTGCGATTGGTTCTGGAATATCTTTTGGCACACATTTCCAAGCATTAGAACTAACATCAGTATTAGAAGTATATGTAATTTGAGTCATCCAACCTGCTTCATAATAACATTCTACATCTGGATCTGTTTGCCCATAACATAATTTTACTAAATCAGAATCACCTGATAAAGAACTTGAAGCTGCATAATCCCATATAACATGATAGCCAATAGGTAGAAATAATACCATTCTATCCAATCTATCTTCACCATGCCTATCATACATAAAAGTCCAATACTTTGCCCATTTTTCTTCTACATTATCATCATCACCATAAATTAGTTCATCAGCTTGAACCATATTAATCTCTTTAGGACCAACATTAAGATAAAACATATTATCTTTATTTGTTTTGTTTATACGACGACAATCATCACTACAAAATTCAGTACCTGGAGCCGAAGGATTAACATCAGTCATACAATCACGATTACCATCACATTCTTCACCATATTCTGATTGAACTATTCCATCTCCACAATATGGACCAAATTTTTGACAATCCCAAGAACAAGAATCATACTTATCTACAGCATAAACCATATTAGTTTCATATACATCTTGACAAGAAGCATCAGTAGTAGTCACTAGCTTTCCTGTACCATAAATATACCCATCACAACATAAACCAATACAATCTCTTCTACCCCCTCCACCCTCAATAAGTATGGTTTCAGTACATTTACTATTATCACAATCTATATATTCCACCCAATCACCAAAACAACCTATAACACATTCTTTTTCAACATGTTTTGGAGGAGCAATATTCCAAGGATTTACTGTACTCTCACTCAAAGTAAGAGGATTCATACGATAATAGTTTAAATTATCTGCTAATTCTGCACCAACCTCACTATAACTATATTTGGTAGTTGCACTAGGTTCTTCAATTGCTTTTATAATCCATTCCCCATCACAATACGAATTACAATCATCCACATCATCACAGGGTTTTCCTTTTTTAGGACCTATGCAAAACCCAATATGCTCACCAATATTTTTCTTAATATCACATAATTCGTAAGCCGAATTCACACGCTTATCTCCACAATAACCAGGGCTTTTACTTGTAGTTGTAGTTCCACATAACAAATCAACACCAATTAAACAATTTTCGTCTAAAACAGGTAGTTTACCAGAACATAACAAATTACACTGATTATAACCACCATTCATTACGCCATCATCACAAAATTCACCGGCATTAACTATTCCATTTCCACAAAGTTCACCCGAATCATCATAACAAGTAGTATCATTACTATTCCAAGATCCACAATCATTGGCACATTTTCTTAATTTATATTGATTATGCCCATCACAATCTGTTTCTGTATATTTAATAGCTACTCCTGGTGGATCGCAAACTTCATCTAAGTTCAAATTCAATTTTCCATCACCGCAAAAACCAGTTGAAACTGAAGATAATTCATTATCACCACCACTAGCAGGACTACAAACATTAGAAATATAAACTCTAACTGGATCTCTAAACGCATTTAGGAAATCTTCTTTATTGTTTGGATCCCAGTTAGACAATCCAAAATCTTCAAAATTAGTATTTATTTGATAACCCAAAGCACTATCTGGTTTAGCAGTATATCTATAAGCATAAGATCTCAAACCATCACAAGCAAAAATAAATCTTCTATCTTCAGCACTCCAACCCGTCACAGGGTCATGAAAAGTACATCTAACATAATCAGGATTATTCTCTGGAATAGCATCAGTTTCGTTACAAACCTCATCGTTTTGACAAAATACCCAAGTTTTATCTACGGCATGCAAACAACTTCCACCAACTCCTAATTTATTAATTGGATCTTTTGGTAAAGAAACTCCAAGTTCACTGCTTAATTTTGACCAAGATTGATTCCAAACACTTAAAGTATTACCTGTTAGATAACTACCTTCGGAAACTTTTGGGTATCTATTTGAAAAATCTGGATATTTAAAATAATGAGCTTTTACTTCTTCATCTGTTAATGCTCTATTATAAATAAGAAGGCTATTTAATGTACCATTAAAACTTTGAGTATGTTTATTACACTCTTCAATTTCAACTCCAATTCCAGCTCCAATCAATTCACATAATAAATCATCATTATCACCTTTTCCCCCAACTACAAATTCCATATTTGTTATACTACCATAACCAAACACTGTACCACTTGATTCAAAAGTGAAAATATTGTTACTAACCACTCTCTCGTACTTTTCTTCATTATTTATATAAAATTTAATAGTTGATGAATTACTATTTAGCATTGGTTTCATACTAGCAGTTACTAAATTCCATTTATTAGCAGTGATTTGTTTTAAACTTCCTATATTAAAAAGCATGCGACTTCTTTCTACTAGTGCAACCGAATTTATTTTATAATCAGGTTGATCAACACTCCATACATTATTAATATCTATACCTAAGCCAATTTTATTACTATTAGTAAATATATTATGATACCCTTCACCAACTTTTGGTTGAAAATCCTCAACATTAATCCAAGCCATAATTGTAAAGCTGTCTTTTTCAGTAAAATTCAACCCTTCTGACTGTTCTCCTTGTGGTATATATAGATATTTACCATCCGACAAATCAACACCGGTTTTTGTAATACTACCAGCACTCTCAGTTTTAATAGTTGGACAACCAGTACTTCCACAAAACAAATCATTATTACCAACTATATCAACAATACGATTATCATCATAAAATTTATCAAAATCCCAATAAGCAACAATATCTGGATAGGCAGCATGGCTTTCTAAAACCTTCTCTATTTTCTGTAAATCTCTTAACCTAGTATAATTTCTTTTTATTTTATCTATTTGATTTGAGCAAACTTTTGGATAATTTGTTTTATCTTCTGTGCACTCTTCTACAGTAGAAACATCTTCACAGCTAATTGGACAATCTTGATCAGTAATACAAGTTATTTTATAATCAGGATTTAAAACATCGCTTCCACAATATCCATAGTTTGTTAAATTCGCATTAAATTGAACATTTTTCATCACTTGTTCAAAAACATTACCCATCTCTGCACTAGCTCCCGAATTTCTACTAAATAAATATATGTTGCTAAACATTGTACCAGTAGTAAAATTAATACCATCAGTTGAAGTACCAGTGTAATTTAAAGCATCAATATAAATATTATTTCCATCTGTGACCGCATCATATTTATCAACAACCAAAGATTGCATTGGAAGAGACCCAGCATCTTCACTGTTTTTTTGATGCCACTTCGATACTGTTAAATGATCTGGATTTGCAAATACTTGAATACCAATTGCATCTCCACTATTTTCAGCAGTAAATATAAATCTTTTTAATGCTTTACCAATAAGACCAGGTGGATCACAATCTTCAAAACAAGTATTCCAATTTTCAGTTTCATTACAATTTCCATCTCCACAATACTTACAAGACGAAGTACTAAAACTCAAACAATCTTCAGAACAAAATAATTCACCACTATTATAAATTTCGCCAAACGGATCATAAAAATCAAAACAAGTATTATCATCCAGTTTACTTCCATCACAAACTTCATCACCACTAATACTATCATCACCACAAGTATAACAACCATCTTTATTAATAATTTTACAATCAGAAGAACAAGTTAAATCTCCATATTCAAATCCAAAATCTGTACATGTTTTATTATCTATAAATAAACTACCATCACATTCTTCACCTTGATCTAATTGATTATTTCCACAAGCAACAACACAAGCACCATCACGACAAATATAATTATCGTCACTCAATTCTGTACAACTTTTTTGAATTATTTTAAGTTCATCGCCGTTACATGTCATTTCAAACAAATGATTAGTTGATACTGAATGACAAAAATCATCTTTTCCATCTGGATTATGTACATCTACAACTGTTCCTTTAATTTTATAATGTTCCAAACCATAGAGATCACCATCAGTATCACTACAATTTTTCTTACATTCATTATCACAACCATTCCATTCTATTTCATCACCATCATCACATTCTTCACCTTCATCTACTCGTCCATTTCCACACTCTATTTTACATTCACTATCACAACCATCGTCACCTGCTGTATTTCCATCATCACATTCTTCACCTTCATCTAAGTAATTATCTCCGCAAATAGGGACAACACAAGCACCATCTCTACATATATAAAGATTGCCACCAGTATTAAGCTTTGAACATTTTTGTTGATACATTTTATATATATCATTTTCGCAAACTCCTTCAAATAAGTTTACTGCCATAATTTCACCATCTACATAATGAGTATAACAATAATCTTCTATACCTTCAGGATTATCATCATCTATAACCGTTCCTTTGATTAAATAATCACGCCCACCATCATCATCAGTACAATTAGCTGCATAAACATCTTGCACAACCAAATTTCTTAACCAATTTTTAGTTTTTTCAAAGAAAGTTAAATACGTATTTAAATACTTATTTAAATCAGTATTTAAAGCTGTTGATAAAACACACCAACTTGGTTCACTTGTATCACATTCCCAACCACCAGTCACCTGACAAGTATTATTACAACCATCTCCATTAATACTATTTCCATCATCACAATCTTCATAATTATCTATCACACCATTTCCACATAATGTACCCGGTTGAACAATTGGTCTTAAGTATGGAAGATCATCTTCCACTCCTGGTAATCCACTGTCAGCACAATAATAAAATTTAAAATTAAAGTAACCACCTCTAACGGCTGGAGCAGAAGAATTACCAGTAAATTGTCCTGTACTCAAATCAAAGCTATCATTATTTCCATCCATATCTTCATAAGGGAAAATACGATTAGCTGATGTATTATAAATTCCTTTTCCTATTGGAGGCCAAGGATTTTCACATAGGAAAACTGTAATATGAGCAGAACCAGTTTTTCCTTTTCTGCCTATTTTATAATCTGGATAATCATTTGGAGCTAAAACATTCGCCGTTACCATAACATCAGTTTCACCATTTTGATTTTTAGCTTGAATGTCATTATATTCTGAAGTAGTTGCAGTAATTTCTACATAAACATTTGTTATTGGTTCCCAAATATAATTCCAATTATAGCCCTTTACCGTTTGAATTTCTTGATTACTGTCTGTATAAACTACCGCTTGCAAAGTAGTTGTCACTTTTGTTCTAGTGAAAAATACTTCTGTTGGATCTATTACACTGGTAATTCCTTGGCTTTCTACACCATATAAAAGAGGTTCTATTCTTGTTCCATCTATTGTACAAATATAATTTTCAGTGAGAGAATCATCTGGTGGAGAACCTGTTATAAATCTCCAATTAATATTATAACCATCATCTCCTTTGCCAATTCTAACCCCTCTAGTATCTTTAATATTATTTCCTAAAATTACGGCATATTTTTTATCAGCTTTTAAAGGCTTATCAAGATCAATTACTATTCTAGAAGTACTTGAATTTGTTATATTTACCACATTTACAGCTTTAACTTCATCACCTGCACACCATTTTATAATAGTTTCATTTTCTGCCATCACATCACTTCCAAACAAACCCTTAAAAAACATTACTATTCTTTTCCAAATATTTTGATACCAAGGTATATCTTGTGTATCCACTTGAGCAAGTTGAATTAAACCCGTCACATCATTATCACAAATCGGTTGAGTATATGAACTTATATCATATATTAATAATTCATTTTCCGTACTTCTTCTATTAAAAATATATAATACTTTTTCATTTGGAAATACTTTTATTTTTGGACTTGATAAACCTGAAAAACTATATGTAGTTGTTGGAGTAGTAGTATTAGATATATTTATTATACTAACACCCCCTAGATAAGTTCTATAAATATAATCTCCATCATTAAACAATTCACCACCATATAACTTTTGATAGAAAGAAGCTTCTGATAACGGTATATTAAAATTTGTTTGAATAGCAGTAAGATTAAAATCACCATCAACTATATTAAATTTATATGTTTCAACATAAGCTTCAGAACTTCCAGGAACTTTTGTGAAATAAATATGATCACCTTCTATATACATATTTATAACACGGCTATCAGGTGAATCTCCCTTAAATTCTAATTTAGATATATCTAAATTATCACCTACAAGTAAACTACTAATTTTATTAATTTTTATACTATCACTAAAATCTTGTTTATACCCATGTATCGTAATAATATAGTCTTTGTAAAAATAGAAATTTGTAATATAGTCAGTAGGACTGCCTGTAGTATTTACCATACTAACTTCTGTTAAATCATCAACCGCATTCATTCTCCAGATTCCAAGCTCACCAACATCACTTAATGAATAAACATACTCTCCATTTACTTTAACTTGTTTTTCATTTCTACCTGTCTCAAGTCTTTTGACAAATTTTGAATTTTCTGAATCTAAGGCGTTTACTATATCTATATACCCATTACCTGCCAAGAATAAAAATCCTGTTTTTACAAATATATCATTATAAGCTGAGGTGGAAGAAACATACTCCCCTGCTTTAAATGGATATTTTTTATCTAAAATATTATAAATTTCTACCACTCCAGCATCTTCTGAATTAACTGTATAAAGATAATTTCTATCTACTACAACACTACTTAATAATTTTGTTTTAATCTCTGGAGTATTAATTTCTACTGGTTCAGTTGGTGTAATTTTATTAATCTCATCAGCTGTTAAACCATAGGCTACAACCACATTAGCTAACAAACTATTTTGATCAATTCTTTGGTCAAATGTTGCCCTAATAACTGTATTTGGACAAATATCTATATCTCCAGGTGCTGGATATTTTTCTATTAAATTAGGACGAACAAAACAACAAGTATTTGTTCCTACACCATATTTTAGAACCTCAGGATCTGTTCCAAAAAATGCTTGACATTCTGCATCGCTCTCAAAACCACAAGGAATTAAGAAATCTCCTTTTCCTTCTTGAATACCATTTTTAACATTTGTACCTAAAGCTTCAGCGACAATAGATGAAGTAGCAAACTCAATCTTTTCTGTACCACTCATACCAAATCTACCACTTTGAGCAATTGCCAAAACCCAAGGACCAATTATTGGATTAGGATATATTTTTGTTTTATAAGCATCTTCCTCTTCACAAACTCTATCTTCTCCAACATCCCATACACCATCACCACAAATAGATGGTTCACTAAACCTAAGTCCTGAACCTAGGTGAGTACCATTTTTGCTACAACCCTCTTCCCCTGGTGTGCATTCCATTGGGGCAATTTTTAAACAGAAATAATCACAATCACAATTATCAGAAACTACACAAATTCCTCCTGGTGCCCAACTTCCATTTTCACCATCACAACCAATATCTTCATCATAAGTTCTAATTCCATCACCACACTGGCTATAAGAATCTAAGCAAGCATTTTTGTAGCTAGAAGTAGAAAAACCACCATGATCAACACTATGATCAGAACACCAAAGTTTTGAAAGTCTCATTCCAGTATGCAGGCAATTTCTACCACAACCATATGAAGAAGTTGGATCTGTTGATGAAGCATATATTCCAAGTTCACATTCTTCTCCTGCTCCTAATTGACCATTTCCACAAATTGAACCTTCTACATCTTCAGCTTCTGTGACAATCTTAGAACCTTCTCTCAAACATCTTTGTGAACAACCATGTCTAACACTTGAAGATGTATGAGCCCAATCACATTCTTCTCCATAATCAGGATAATAATCTATTCCAGAAATAGTAATTTGAGTAGAAGTTGTATTGACAGTTCCGTCTCCACATTTACCCACATCATCAAAACCAGGATTTGTACTCGAAGGAGTTTTTGATAATTTAGTATAATCATTATCACCAGTATTTAAACAATCCAAACCACACCCTAATTCTTTATTTGGCACATCACAATCTTCTCCTGCCTCAACTTTTCCATTTCCACAAACCGGAACAACAACATTTGCAAAATCAGATGGGATATCAGAACCTTTTAACACACATTTGTCCGTACAATAATTACTTTTTTGAGTAATTAAATATTGACTAGTAGTTGCCACTTCAGGATTACTAGAATACCAATTCCATTCATTATCCCAAGCATTTAATCTTTGACCTGCAGTACTACATTCATCTGGTTTTGAATAAGACTCGGAAGTATACATTGTTTTATCTGTTAAAGATTTTGCAACATATCTTCTTGGATTAACATCTACCCTATCCACTAAACAAGTAGTATCTTTTGTTCTAAAACGCCAAGTAAATTCTGTATTATATGGTTTTGCTGTTAAACTTAGGTCATTTAAAGCAGCTGCTGACCAAAGAATGTTATCTTCAGTAGAAGTAGAAGAAATTGTCACTTTATACAGAGTGCTTGGTTTTAAATTAACAGCCTCACTACCATAGTTGGCAATATATAATTCTGTATAAATAGGACTAGATACATCGGAAAAAGAATTTTGTTCTAAAATTTTATTTCCATCTTCATCAGTAGCTGGGTAAATAGTTGCAAAACAATTTTCATCTAAACACTCTTCAATTTTGTAAACACCTCCCACAAACGGTTGTAAATTCTTAGTGGACATTGTAGTGTTAAATTTAACACCCACTTCTGCGTTTGTACAAGCTTCTAAACAATCTGGCCAATAATCTATAATCTTTGGTTCACCTGCTCCAACAGTAAGCGGTCGCCAATCTTCATGTTCATTATAAATTCCAGCATTTGTTGTAGTTGAAGCTTTGGCATGCACATAAACACTACTTACATCTGTTTGAATACCATTTTTATAATCATTAATATCTAACAATCCTTTAGCAACAGTATGTCCAAGAGCTGATAATTCTTCTTTATTTTTAAAACTTCTAATATAATCTCTTTTTGGATTAATAATATTAGAATAATCTAATTGATTTATTCCATCTTCATCTCTAAGAATATTTAAAATAGTAGTTGTCACAACATCACCTGTTGTACTTGCAGTAGCATAATCAACTGACCACTCCCAATCATAACCATTCACTTCCATATTTATACATTTTTGAGTTGAAATTCCTGTTCCTTTCCAATAAATATCATATTCTCCTTGAACAGTTCTATGTTTGATTAATTTTTCTAAAATTTGAGTCCAGTAGTCATAAGGTAAAATAGCGATATCAGCTAATTCACAATCTTGATCACCTGTTTTAAACAAGAAACAATAAGCAGTAACTTTTACTCCATCATTTTCAGTATCTACAGTGCCACAAGACCTAGTTTTGTGTAAACCAGCTTTGCTCTCAGAATTTCCTTCATATCCATCAGAGGTAATATCATCTGTTAAAATCACCTGATACCAAGTGCTAGTTGTCCAACCAGCTGTTGGATAAAGTTGTAAATTAGGTCGTACAGAAGTACCCCACTCTACACCATAATCAGCTGTATTACCATGAGCATCTCTCATTTCAATTTCTGCTCCTGGACTATTACAACCATTATAATTTGCATTGATTAAATTTTCACTAATATCATCATTACATTTTCTAACTATTACACTATTTTCATCTAATGTGGAAGTAGCCATTGGCATACTAAACTCAATAGTCACTAAAGCTTGATTACAAACATTTTGATGATCTGGTTCTGATTGATTTCCTGATTTCCATCTAATATTTGGAGCTGGAGTTGGTAAAGGAATTCCTCTTTCACAACTTTCTACTACTCTTGGTACTGGTGGAATATCTTTAGTAGAGAAACGCCACATATAACCAGCACTACGAGTTTCTCCTAGACAAAGACCTGTCTTAAGTACACAATTACCATCACTACAACATTTTTGATTATCAAAAGCACAAGTATTATTATTAGCAACACAATCCATTAACTCAAAATTCATTGGATTGCTAATTCTACCATCTTCCAATCTTTCTACTATTAATGGTCCAGAAACTGTACTAGTATTATTATTAATAATACCACTAATTTCTTGACCAGGGTCTAACTCATTTAAAATACCACTTATATTCAAAGCTTTTATTCTTCCATGCCCATTTAACAAAATTCTATCTTCTTTATTATCATCATCAACATCAACATCTGAATCAGAGCTCCAAAAATAAACACTATGCCCTGCAGTTTCAGGTTTATGACCATTAAACACGCTTTCTATTTCTTCAGATTTTAAAGCTCTATCATAAACTCTAATATCACCTAAAACACCTGGAAATGATTGTGAAAAATCAGGATGTTCTAAATCACCTATTCTAAATAACTTATTACTAGAATGCATCTGATTTGAGCCACCTTCTTTATCTTTTACCTTCATCAATTCTCCATCTTTATAAATATAACTTTTTTCTCCATCCGCTACCCAGATAAAATGATGCAAACTATTCAAAGGTAAGTTCAAAGCATCTACATAAACATCATTTACATCTTCTCCCCAAGAATTAAAGTTTAAATATACAAACTCATAACCTTCTCCATCTACTATCTTTGTTGTATAAATTCCATATTCCACAGCTTTACCCAATACACCAAATTTTGGTTCTGTTTCATTATAATCTTCTTCATCTAACTGCATCCAAAATGCAATTGTAAACTTCTCGTCAACAAATGAAAGATCTTCAGAACCTTCAAATTCAAGATAAGAATCAAAATCATTTGAAAAATCTAAACCTGTAAATATCGTTGGAGAACTTTCACCAGGAAAAGCTGTCATACCCACAATTCCAACAATGTTCATGCCGTATTGTTCTGTAGTATCTTTATTTGTAGTAAGAATTTTAGTATTTTCAACCCACAAATCCACATCATACTTATCACCTCTCATATATTCACCAACAATACTCATATAATGTCCATCTTTAAAAGGCACCATTGCACTAGAAGGACTTATATTACAAATTCCCGGACCAGGAAATTTATTGTCTAGGTCAAATTCTACCCCCAGTTGACTTTGTTCACCATCTCCACCTCTAGTCACTTTAACAATATAGTCTGATTCAATATTTCCACCTTCTGGAAACTTAATTATAACCTGTTTTTCATTCCACACATTTCCTTGGCACAATTCTGGAAAATCAACACTTCCAAGCAAAACTACAGCTGGGTCAGAACCAACTTCTTCAAATGTGACGATACTTTTATTTGCGCCATCAATAACAAACTTACCAAAGTTTTTTCCAGTGATAGTAATATATTCCCCTACCGCACCAACACTAGGACTTATATTATCAATCCACGGAAGAGTTGGATCAATTTCTTCTATCATTTTAAAGCTAACAACATTACTAGACTCACCACCTCTTAAAACCTGTACACCAACTTTTCCATAACCAATTCCTGGAACTACCAAATTTATAAGTTCGTCTGCCCAATTAACAATTTTTGCTTTTCCATGTCCTCCATCGGTAGCCTCATTACCAAAGTATACATAATCTGTTGAAGCATTTCTAGTATCTCTAAAATTTTGGCCTGTTACAGGAGTTTTCATTTTTTGAGTACCAGTTGGCGGGTCCATTGGACACAATCCTGGTCGTTTTTCATTATTAGCAACAAAATCACTAATTGGCAAACCCCATTTATTATTTGTAAAATCAATTCGATGTTCTTCTGGAATATCATTACCAGTTGAAGTAGCTATAATTTTAATTGGACCTGTTTGTCCATTTTCTAAAGGAGAAGCAACTATTACTTGCCACATTGACCAAGCATCTACACCTTCACCACAATTTGCCAACTCTGCTTTTTCCCAATCATCAACCGTAGGATTAGTTGTGCTAGCAAAATAAATATCACCAACTTTATCACCAAAATAATAACCAGAAACAGAAACGAAAGTTCCAAGCGCACCTGCTAGCGGATTAACATTTGTTATTTTTGTTTTATCTAAACAAACACCTTCTTGTGTACATTCACCATCATCATCTCTTACACCACAATCACAATATCCAGAAAAACAATCTATATCACTTTCACAACTACTTCCAGAACAACTTCGACATTCTCCACCACAATCAATAGGTGGCTCCTTACTTCTACTCCAACAATCTTCCCCCTCATCACAAATTTGATTAAAACAATGAATTGGACTTACTTTTACTTTTTGATTATAACTAGAATTATTGTAAGCTTGATCAAAACCCCAAGCTTGTAAAGTATAATCACCTACACCTGGTGTTTGCCAAGTAATTGTTTCATTTATACTTGTTTGGCAACCAGAAAAAGTAACAATATTAACTGGATAAGTTTCTCCCACAACATATAATTTTATTTTATCTATTCCAGTATCATCAGTAGCCTCAATAATAACAGGTATATTTGACCTTGATTCTAAAGAATCCCTTTCTTTTGGAAATGTAATTTCTATTACTGGATTTTCTGTATCACAAGCACTACCTGTTATAAATTTAATATCATCGCAAGCATTTCTTAGGCGACTACTATTACAAATTAATGGAAGATCATCAACGCTCTTAATACTTACAACATTTCCTGCGGGATGAGATGGAAATTTTAAAGTATAATTTGTATCTGGTTTTAGACAACCATCGGCTTCACAACCAGCGTCACAAGCCCCACTAGGTTCAAATATTATTTCTTTACAATCATCACCAGAATTTCCACATACCCAATTTCCTTCTGCTACAATATCAGTAGAATCTTCTAAAATTTTAATTTTCCAGCCAGTTTGGACTTCATTCTCATAAATTTTTAAAGTCTCTAAATTTAATTCTTTATTAAAATCTATACTTAATTTTAAATTACTAACACATTTTTGTCCTCCACCTGGTACAGAACGCATATAAAAAGCATTTGCACCATCGCACCAAGGACAATCCCCACCTGGAACAGTACAGCTACGACAAGGGTTTCCGTCATTACTACAAGCCTGACCACCAACTATATCTTGATACCAAGCATCTTCTCCCAAATCAGATTCTAAAACCTTATTATAACAATGCGCAGGAATTACTCCTGTTGCTGTCATTAATTTACTTATTACAAAACTAACTATTGCGTAAGATGACAAAATAATAGCTAAACCTATTACACCATTTACTAAAATTTTCTTTCCAGTAGCAAGTTTTTCATCATTTCCACCTGCAGTCATATACACAAAGCCACCATACATACTTATCACCAAAGCTATAATACCAAGAAGACCTAAAGCAACTCTGATAATCTTTGCAATCGTCACTCTAATATCTCCCCCACCTAGACCAATATTTTTTGCTTCATCAACTCCTAGATTAAGTCCTTCTTGTGACTGAGCTAGAGTTGGTATTGTTAAAAAAACACTAGAAATAAAAACAATACTTAAAAAAGTTAATACAATTTTTATAAATTTTTGTTTTTTTAAAAGCATGTTTTTAATTTTATAATTATTTTTATATTGAATCTATTGCATCTACAGCTGGACTATCTGGAACTTATTCACCCGCACCTGTACTAGCTTCTTTTATCTGATATTCACAAGATTCTGTAGTGCTTGCGATATCGGACACAATACCATTACAACCATAATCATATCTAGGATCCTCTGAAACTTTTGTACAATTATTTCCATTTTCATCACAAATTTCTGACTCAAATTTTGCTTTTCCTGCTCTACACCCTTCTGATGTCCAACTTACTTGACCATTTTCTCTATTGCACACATCTGTACCAATAGTATCATCATAAACTGTATTATCTCCTGGGCCCTCCCCTGGAAAGAAACAATTAAAATTAACATCTTCTACTGTTGAAGTTGCATACGGAATATAATATTGACGCATTTTATCTAAAAACCTTCCATGATTCATTAATACTTTTGTTTGATTGTTTGTATAAAAAATCGGTGGTCTGGGTACTTTCCAAAGTTGTTCTTTTACACAATCACTTTCTGTAATAGTAATATCTTGTTTAGCAAGTTCTCTAATTAAAATCTCACATTGACCATCATTACCATCATCATCAGTATCGTCTACATTAATTAACGGATCTGGATATTCAACAATTCCAACATCATATAAAGTATCTACTCGCATTCTTTTACTAAATAAAAATCCCCAATCTTGATATGGTCTAACATTTATAGCATCAAGCCCTGGATAAATTTGATTTAAATATGGAGGAGTATCATCAATTTCATTATTTATATTAAACCAAAAACCATAATTATCTGGTTCAACCTCACCACCAGCCAACAACCATTCATCAAATACTGGTAAAGTTGTAGTAGCAGTTTGAATCACACTATCATTATTACCATCTAAAGCATTTGACGCCATATCCATTACACCTGAAAAAGGATCAGACTCCCAATTGTTTGGAACACTTGTTCTTCCTGCTTTTAAAATAAATTCATATTTATTATTTATAGTTGTACTAGAAACTGGCAAACAGAAAATCTCTCCACCGCAAGCATTTCTTCCGCAAGGAACAGTTGGAGTAAATTCTAAAATTCTATAACCACCTGTTAAATTAAAATTACCAACTGGTAATAACCCATCTCCATTTTTAAGATACAGGTTATCTCCTGAAAGTTTATAATATGCTTTTCCATCGGTAGTTGAAGCATTTTCTACATTCGGTAAATCATTTAATGAAAACAATCCTTGAATTCCAGTTGGATCAATTGCTTCATTAAACTCAATTTGAATTACAGTATTTTTTGGACTAGTACTTAAATTCCTTGGCCAAGTACTTTTAACATATGGCGGTGTTAAATCAACCTCTGTCCCACAAGTAAATTGCCATTCATAATATCCCGGATTAAGAGTAAAGGCACTTGGATTATTACCATTTACTTGGTTAGCAGGATCATCAAGCTTAACTTTGCTTGTTAACCTAACTTTATATTGCACATTTTCTAAACTACTTCCTAAATATTCTAACGGTCGCATCACTATTGTAAACACACCATAAACATCTTTACTACTTGTTGTATATTGAACCATTACAGTTGTACTCGCCACATTAAATGGAATTTCTTCTATTCCTTCACCTGTTTTTTCAATTATTATAGAATTTGGGTTTAAAGTATCACAATCTGTCTCCCAATTAAAAAATTTCTCACCAAGATTAATACAATCACCAAAAATTTCATTATCATTTTTATCTTTAGTATTATTATTATTAATAATAAAACTACTTGGATCAACTGGATTTCTAAGAGTAACAACTATTTTTGTATTACGATATACATCTGTTTGATCTCTCATCGGATAATGATCTTTAACAATCCTACCAAGAGCACCTGAGCCACGGAAATTTTGATAACCATCTAAACTTATTGTTTGTTGTCTTGGACCACTCATACTAACTCCAAGCATTTTAAATATAAATAAAACAATCGCATAAGCTGACAAAACAATTGCCAAACCAATCACAGCATTTTTCAAAACATCTTTCGCCCTACCTAACTGTTCCTCATTTCCACCAGCCGTCATATACAAAAATCCACCGTACATAATAATCACCACTAAAATTATTCCAATAAGTGAAAAAGCTATTTTAATTATATTGACAATTATAGTTCTAATATCAGTAGAAGGAAGTCCAAGCGGTTCTTCTATAATATCTATTCCTTCTTGAACTGTATTTACGCTAACACTTGGCCCAGTTTGTTCAGTCGCACTTGCAAAATCAACAAAACCAAATAAAAGTATTGCAAAACAAAAAACCGAGAGCAATAAAATACCAACTGTTGCTACGGTTTTCTGTTGTTTATTTTTTTGAGTTGTGACGATCCATTGAGGCATGGGACAATGGAAAAAAATTAGATAATTAAATCAAACAAATTTTTTATCTTCTATAAAATTTGTCTTCTGGTAATTGACCAGTCTTTCGCAAGTATTCAAGCTTTTCAGCTTTCTTTAAACGATGCAGAGTACTAGCCCTGCCCATATTCTTGCTTTTTTTCTCTATACGGAATTGTATCTTTTTTGCTTGCAATATCTTTCCAGATTGTTGCCAACGTTTTTTAACACGTCTGATGAAAGCTTCAAAAGATTCATTCTTTTTTCGTTTTATTTCTGACACAAAATTTCACCTCCAGTAAAATTTATTATTAAATTAATATAATTATTATACACTACTAAATCCGTTTCGTCAAACAATTATTTCTTTTTCAATTTCTTTTTCAAATGACTTTCTATTTTCTGTTGATCTATAATTTCTTGCACCCCAGATTCCATATCACGAACAATGATTGTTCCATCTTGTAACTCTTTTTGTCCAATAATTAAGACAAAAGGTACATCTAATTTATTAGCAGCCTCCAATTGATTTTTTAAAGCTTCTTTAAAGAAATTAAAAGCTATTTTAATCTTACTACCCCTAAGTTCATTTAATAATCTTAAAGCAACTCGACGAGCATCTTTACCTAAATGAGCTAGGTAAATATCAACTTTTCTATCTGGAAGGTCTTTTTTCTTTTTCTGCAGATGAGTTTTCATTAAATTAACTACTCTATCTACCCCGACAGAAAATCCAACCGCTGGAGTGTGATTACTTCCCATAGATTCAATTAACAGATCATATCTTCCCCCACCACCGAGTGCACTTTGAGCAGTTTCATTTTCCAAATCTTCATAAAAAATTTCAAACACCAATCCGTTATAATAATCAAGACCACGAACTAAAGTTGGTGTCAAAATATATGGAATTTCTAACTCATCTAAGTATTCTAAAATACTCATAAAATGATTTTTAGAATCTTCTTGTAACCAATCTATAATTTGCGGAGCATCTTCAATAACTGGTTGACAGTCTTCTTTTTTACAATCCAAAACTCTAAGTGGGCTTCTATTAATTCTCTTTTTACAATCTTCACAAAGATAACTTCTCTTTGTTCGTAAGTATGTAATTAATTCTTGTTTATATAAATCTCTTTCTTCTGGATTACCAATACTATTTATTTTAATTTGAACTGGTAAACCCAAGTCTTTAAAAAAATTATAAGCCATTAAAATCACCTCGGCATCAACTGATGGGTCATCTGCTCCAAAACATTCACATCCAAATTGAGTATGTTGTCTATAACGACCTGCTTGAGGTTTTTCATGACGAAACATCGGCAACATATACCACAACTTAATTGGTTGAGGATTGTTCCACATTCCGTGAGTAATATATGCTCTAACTGCTGAAGCAGTCCCTTCTGGTCGTAAAGTTACTTTTTTTCCATCTTTATCTTCAAAACTGTACATCTCCTTATCAACAATATCAGTTCCCTTTCCAACGCTACGGATAAATAATTTTGCTTCTTCAATCACTGGCATATCAATCTTATTATACAAAAAATAATCAGTTAGATTATAAGCAGTGTCTAAACATTTTCTCCAATATTTTTGATCAGCTGGTAAAACATCTCTCATCCCTCGAAGCAAATTCCAATCAGCACTAGCTTTTTTTCTTTTCTTTTCTAATTTTTTTGCTTCTTGTTCTTTTTTAGTTAATGGCGGTACTACTTTTTCTGGCTCTTGTTTCTTGGCCACAATTTTTTTTATTTTCTTTTTTACTGGCATAGGTTTTCTTTAAAACTTAAAATCAATTAATTATTATAAATCAAATTCTGGTGCGGAAAAAGTTTGAATACGAGAGAAAGGCCAACCACGAAACCAAGTTCTACCTACAAAATGTTCTCTAGTGATTGGTCCAAAACGACGAGAATCATAACTATTATTACGGTTATCCCCCATCACAAAATATTCACCATCTTTTAAAACTGTAATTCTTTCTCCAGTTGTATTTAAGTCTTTTGGTAAATATGATTCTTGCACCATATATCCTTCTGGATATTCTTCATTGTAAATAATAACTTCACCCTCAGCAATTTTAACTCGCTCTCCTGGTAATCCAATAATTCTTTTTAAAAAATGTTCTTTAGGATTATCTGGATATCTAAAAACTATCACTTCTCCTCTAGCTGGCTCACGAAAACGATATGATAATTCATCAATTAAAAGATATTCATGTTCATAAAAATTAGGTTCCATTGAAGCACCTTTTACATAGAAAGGTTTGAATAAAAAATATCTTACAAAGGCAATTGTAATTCCTGCCAAAACTGCCACCTTAACAATCTCTAGAAAAAAAATACCAATCGCTTGAGCGAGTTTGGAAACTTTTTCTTTAACAATTTTTAACTTTATCTTTGTCTCTTCAGACATAATTTTTAATCTATTTATTATCCTAATTAAAAATATTATACACTAAATTTTAGTAAAAAGCAAGAGGTGTAAAAGAGCGATTTTTAATTTATTTAGGCCTTGATTTATTTTTTATTATCTGCTATAATATTTTTGAATTAAATACTGACCGTATAGCTCAGTTGGTTAGAGCGCCACATTGACATTGTGGAGGTCAGCGGTTCAAATCCACTTACGGTCACAAAAAACTGTAAATAAATTACGGGCGATTAGCTCAGTTGGTTAGAGCGCGTCACTGATAATGACGAGGTCGGAGGTTCAAATCCTCCATCGCCCACACATAAAAAAAGCTTTTCAAAAAAGGCTTTTTTTATTTTACAACTACCTTCAATCACAAAACCGAGCATTTGATACTTTTGGTTTAATTTACATACGAAATTGAACGTCCCAAAGGGCTGGTTTCATTCTAGTGAAACGACTATGGAATCAGAGTAAAATGAGTATGTAAATTATCCAAAAGTTGAAAGCTCGGTGCTTTTTGTTACTTTTGTGCAGACAAAAGCAAGAGAAAGTTTGTTTAAAAAGAGGGATCCTTCGGTTCCTCAGGATGACAAACGGCGAATGAGAGATCCTGAATCAAGTTCAGGATGACAATAATGAGAGCTATGAAGCAAATTTGAAGCAATTAATTGCTTCAAATATAAAAACATCCTTTTGGGATGTTTCTTTTTTAATTTGAGCGTTCAAAAGTGACAAAAACCTGTCCGTTTACACCGACTCAAGTATAAATACTTAAGCTCGACAAAGATAAT
>Ga0075122_10000218_pt1 | contig 48027 bp, 43 predicted proteins | sample AntAceMetag02UKB_FD_69790 | JGI IMG/M metagenome (GOLD analysis project Ga0075122, IMG submission 69790) | Saline lake microbial communities from Ace Lake, Antarctica - Antarctic Ace Lake Metagenome 02UKB | ecosystem: Environmental > Aquatic > Non-marine Saline and Alkaline > Saline | place... | reverse complement strand
CTTGTGAAATTTTTACGATTTTATCTCTATTCCGAGTCCATTATTTTCTGCCGGGACTCTTCCAACCACTCTAATAGCGCTCTGTTCATTTTAATTCCCAGTTCGGCCATCAGACTTACATAGATGTCATTTTGCTCCCAATGTTCAAGGTTCGCTTCCCGAACTCGAAGCTGTTTGTGATATATCTTCATCTGGTCATCAATAATTTCAGCAGCCCGTTCCTTCCCCCCAAATCCAAAAAATACAAAACGCATCAGAAAAGGATCTCTGAGTAAGGTGTTGCCATCAGGGGAGATGGAGAGCCATTGCGTAAACTCGTTTTTGCCGCTTGCTGTGATGGAATACAGTTTGCGTGGCGGACCTTTTCCCCCCACCTGATCAACCTCTCTGACAGTAATCAACTCCTCTGCCAGCATCTTTTTCAGATTCGGATATATCTGGCCAAAATTAATGGTCCACATGTGGCTAAAGTTTTCCGCAATGATTTCTTTAATTCGATATCCGTGTAAATCCCGGTAGTGCAACAAGCCCAGAATTGTATATTTAATAGACATATGTTTATTTTTGTATTAAAACCCCGTCCTCTGGGCGGGGTCAGAGACATTCGGCTTAGGGTCATTTCCATAAATGGGAAAGTTGAGTAACTTATATATAAAGTATTTATATATAAAATATATATAGTGTCAAGAATTTTTTCTCATATAGTTTTAGTTTTTTCTCAATTCCATCTGTGAGGGCAATGAAGGGATGATCTTAGATCCTCCGCTTGGGCAAGCCCTGTATAGGCAGGCGATTATTCCTTAATCCCGTTCATACGCTGGAAAACCTTATACAACGCGTGTGTTCCCAGATCTTCATATCCCAATGACATAGCCGAGATATAAAATTGATGGGCCAGGGCAAGTCCCGGTAGCGCTAACTGCATCTTTCTGGCTTCGGCCAGGGCGATCCCCATATCTTTGACAAAATGCTTGATAAAAAATCCAGGATCGAAATCACCGGCAGCAATGCGTCTGCCGAGGTTATTGAGGGACCAGGAAGCCGCAGCCCCCTTGCCAATCACATCCAGGAGTTCGTTCAGATCCAACCCGGCTTTGTAGCCATACAGAAGTGATTCAACCACTCCGATCATGGTGGAAGCGATTTTGATCTGGTTGGCCATTTTGGTATGTTGCCCCGCTCCTGCTTTTCCCATCAGGGCGATGTTTTCACCCATGAGTTGAAAAAAGGGTAGCACTTCCTGAAAAGTACTCTCTTCTCCGCCAACCATGATGGCCAGCTTGCCGCTTTTTGCCCCGATATCACCACCTGAAACCGGTGCATCCAGAGAGTTGATCGATTTTTCAGCCGCTTTTTCCGCGATCGTCTGGGCCAGACTGGGCTCTGAAGTGGTCATATCTACGATTGTGGTGCATTTGAAGGTCCCACTGAGAATCCCCTGCTTTCCGAAGTAAATATCTTCGACATCAGAGGGGTAGCCGACGATTGAGAATACGATGTCACTTTTTTCCGCCACCCCAGCCGGAGAATTGCACCAGACAGCCCCCGCTTTTATCAATTCATCTGCTTTGCTTTGTGTGCGGGTATAGACATAAGCTTGATGACCCGCTTTAATCAAATGAGAACACATGGATTTTCCCATCACCCCGGTACCAATCCAGCCAACATTTTTTGCTGCCATTTTTACTCCTTGCAAATTTTGAAATCTTTATCGATTCTGAAATTGATCTGCTTTCTTTTTAATTGAATAGAACACTCCTGTCCATCTTAATAAATTGTATCAAGTAGTTGGATTCTAGCAGGGATCGTTCAGGATGGGTCTCCCGTCATCTCCTTAGTCAGCGTACATTTTTACGGAAAATTTATATAAATAACATGCAATCTCAATGATCTAGATTCGGAAAGCTTGAACTAGATATTCAGGAATGATATGGTGGCGGATGTTCAACAGACGAATTTCAAGCAGCCATACCGTGTAAATTCTTGATAAACCATCAACGGAGATCGAATGGGCACCGCTATAGGTAAAAATAGGATGATTCCCAAATCATTGCACCATGATGTAGAAGCATATGGGAAGGCAAAATTTATCATGGGAGTTGCCATTGGGCTGATCATTGTCGGGATATTGAATATCCTCAGACAGTTTTCAATAGGACACACCGTAAATGGTTTCGTCATCATTTTTACAATGGTTTTGCTGGTAGTTGCCTGGGCTATTTTCAGATCCACTGGGTCCCTTTTTTTTATTGGCAATGCGATCACACTGTTGCTGTTCAGTTTAATGACATTTCTGATTGCGGTGATGGGGGGAATCTCCTCCAGCGTTGCCCCCTGGTACGTACTGGTGATCCTGTTGGGGATAATGATGGTGGGGTTCAGAGCGGGGATATTCTGGGGAATTTGTTCTTTGAGTGCGATCTTGATGATGTATACGGTGGAAATGAATGGATATGTGTTTGAGGCACCACCCATCAATGCTACCGGTTATTTCATCGGTTGCTTTGTCCTGGCCCTGGCTGTTTTTGGATTGGGATTGATTTATGAGAATTCAAATAAGCGCAATCAGATGAGACTTCTACAGGAGCGAAATCAAACAGAAGAAACAACCCGGACCTTATCTCAGGCAATTATCGAAAGTAAACACGTCATGGAAAAAGCCGCCGCGTTTGATCTTTCTCAACGGATTAATGGTTCCTTCGAAGGAGATTTGAGTCAATTAACCCACAGTATTAACCAGGCCTTGGAGATGCTGGCGACGACCCTCTCCGACGTGAATCAGGTGCAGAATAATATCAATAACCAGACAGGGGAGCTTTCGGTTTCCGCCAAACGCCTGGCAGAAAGCACGTCATCCCAGGCAAAGACGATGGCAGATATATCCGCTTCAATGGATGGCATCGATAGTCAAACCGGAGCGAATGCGAAAGATGCCAGCGAAGCTCAAGCCCTGACCGAAAAGACGGTTAAGGCTGTTCAATCCGGGAGCCTCCTGATGGAGGAGATGGTCACAGCCATGACATCCATGGAGCAAACCGGCAATGATATTAATAAGGTGATCAAGGTCATTGAAGAAATCGCCTTTCAAACTAATCTGCTGGCCCTGAATGCTGCCGTGGAGGCCGCACGGGCCGGAAAATATGGGAAGGGTTTTGCCGTTGTAGCTGAGGAGGTGCGTAACCTGGCAAACAGGAGTTCAACGGCAGCAGGGGATACAACTGAGTTAATTGAAAATTCGATCAACCATATCACCCAGAGTGTGAAAAAGGCCAATGAACTGTCAGAAGCGCTTACGGAGATCATAAGCTTCGTTGACCAGGTGAATGACCTGGTCCGGAACATTTCGGTCTCTTCGGGTGAACAGGTAAATGGCATCAATAAAATTAATCAGGGACTGAGTCAGACGAACGAAGTGATTCAACAAAACGCCCTCATCTCAAACCAAACCGCCCTTTCCAGCGATGAGCTGACGCAATTGGCAGTAAAACTGAAAACGATGATGGAAAAATTTGCTTTGACAACAGAAGGCTCTGTACTACGGCAGAAGCAACTGACGATGTAAATTGTTGAGAACCATTACTGCTTTTGATGAATTCCAGGACTGTTGTTATTCACGTTGATAAAGGCTTCATTGTCGACGATGCCATATTCTATCTCGACTTTGCTGTTATCACGCCTGTACCTGATGGCATTTTCCATCAGGTTGATTAGCGCTTGTTCTAGCAAGACCCGGTCACATCCTGCCTGCAGGGAGTCTGTTTGACATTTTTGTGTGGGTTGATAGTTCCCATACTGGGTTGTAATGCAACAGCAAACAAACAAATGTGAATTTAATTGAGACAGAGGCATTAAATATTTGCTACACTTATTGTTTGCATGAGTAATTGCACCGCATCAACTGGTTACCACCCTGTTCTACGCATGCCGTCCGGCAATTATCTTCGCTTCATTTTTATTTGAGTACCCATTGACAGATTCTTTGTTTTCTATTTTACCTATATCTGCCTCCTTGACCGCAAATCTGGATAGCCTGAATTATCAACAGATGACGCCGATTCAGGAGCAAAGTCTACCTCCGATTCTTGATGGTCTGGATTTGATTGCCAAGGCCAAAACCGGGAGTGGCAAAACTGCAGCGTTTGGCATCGGCCTGATTTCCAAATTGAATCCGGGGTCGTATGCGCCTCAGGCGTTGGTCCTGTGTCCGACACGGGAACTGAGCGCCCAAACTGCGGGAGAGATCCGTCGGCTGGCGCGCCATTTACCCAATGTCAAAGTCCTGACACTTTGTGGTGGGCAACCCATCGGGCCACAGATTGGCTCCCTGGAACACGGGGCAGATATCCTGGTTGGAACACCCGGCAGGCTGATTGATCACCTGAGCCGTCGCACACTCAATTTGAAGCAAATTAAAACATTGGTGCTGGATGAAGCAGATCGGATGCTGGAGATGGGGTTTAATGAAGATATTAGAAAAATTATCGGACAGATCCCGAACCGACGACAGACACTTCTGTTTTCTGCCACTTATCCCGACGGAATCCGACGCTTAAGTGCCGATTTTCAGAAGAACCCGGTGGAAGTCCGGGTGGATGAGTTAACCTCCAATGACCAGCTAGAGCAGGTTTTTTATGAGGTCGGCAAGCAAACAAAACAGGATGCTCTGATCCGCCTGATGGCACACTATAAGCCCAGTTCCACCGTTATCTTCTGCAACACGAAAGTGTGTTGCGGTGAGTTGTCCGAGTATCTTCAGGAAAAAGGATTCAGCGCGGAAGCACTACACGGTGACCTGGAACAAAAGGATCGGGACCGGGTGCTGGTTCGGTTTGCCAATCAAAGCTGCCCGATTCTGGTTGCCACAGATGTAGCTGCCCGCGGGCTTGATATTAAGGATTTGCAGACCGTTATAAATTATGAACTGTTTCCGAAACCGGATGTGTATATTCACAGGGTTGGGCGAACAGGGAGGGCCGGAAAAAAAGGTCTGGCACTAAGCTTGTATGACAAAAGAGAACAACGGAAGTTGGATGCTATTTCCAAATTCCAGGGAAGATCCCTGCAGTGTAAGCATATCGACGATCTGCCACACAGTCCGGACTTAACCCTGCCCCCGGTGATGACAACACTCTGCATTTCTGGCGGAAGAAAACAAAAAATTAGGCCCGGTGACATTCTGGGAGCTTTGACCGGCGAAGCCGAGATTGCAGCTGATAATGTCGGAAAAATCGATATTTTTGATTTCTGGTCCTATGTGGCCGTTAAACGGGAAGTCGCGGAGAAAGCTTTACAGCGGCTGGAAACAGGCAGAATCAAAGGTCGAACGTTCAAAGTTAAATTTATATAGTATTTCACAATCCGCCGCTATCCGCGGCGAAAAAACAAATTAATTGGTATATATATGTCATTTTCATCTCTCGGTTTATCCGAGCCCCTGTTGCGAGCTATCGAAAAACAGGGATACACGACACCTACACCTGTTCAGGCCCAGTCCATTCCCGCCGTTTTATCCGGTAAGGATGTGCTGGCCGCAGCTCAGACCGGAACCGGTAAAACAGCTGGTTTCACACTACCGTTGCTGCAACTGCTCGATCAAACAGAACCGACAAAACGGGGACCGGTTCGAGCCCTGATTATAACCCCTACTCGCGAACTAGCAGCACAGATCGATGAAAGTGTAACGACCTATGGACGTTATTTAGCACTGCCGTCAACGGTTGTATTCGGTGGTGTCGGGATTGGGCCACAGAAAAAAAAGCTGAAGACCGGGGTCAAAATTTTAACAGCCACACCCGGCCGGTTACTGGATCTTCATAACCAAGGGTGTGTCGATCTCTCAAAAGTGGAAATCCTGGTCCTGGACGAAGCAGACCGCATGCTGGATATGGGATTTATCCATGATATTCGCAGGATTCTGAAACTCCTGCCCCAGCAAAGACAGAATTTGCTGTTTTCAGCGACCTTTTCACATGAAATTCGCCAGATGGCTAAAGGGCTGTTAGGCACACCGGTGCGGATTGAGGTGGCTCCACCCAATTGCACCGCGGATAATATCCAGCAGGTGGTTCATCCAGTGGACAAATCACGCAAGCCCAAGCTGCTCTGCCGGCTGATCCATGATGGTAATTGGGAGCAAGTCCTGGTCTTTACCCGTACCAAGCACGGGGCAAACAAACTGACCAAGATGTTGGAGAAGGACGGTATCAGCGCAGCGGCCATCCACAGTAATAAAAGTCAGGGGGCTCGCACCCGTGCCCTGGCTGATTTCAAACAGCATAAAATTTGTGCTCTGGTTGCCACGGATATTGCGGCACGCGGTCTGGACATTGAGCAGTTACCCCAGGTGGTGAATTTTGATATGCCCAACGTGGCGGAAGATTATGTGCATCGCATTGGTCGCACCGGTCGGGCGGGCTTGGAAGGACAGGCCGTTTCACTGGTGAGTATTGATGAACAAAAATCTTTGGCGGGAATTGAGCGGTTGTTGAAACGCTCACTGAACAGCAAAATTGTCGATGGATTTGAGCCGGACCCCAATCTGGTTGTTGAAGCCCCTGCACCCAGAGCGGCACGTCCTTCGCGCTCTCGAAAACCAGCGCAGCCAAAACGGGCCCAGGGGAGAAATCCTTCAAAAGCCTCAGAAAAAGGATCCCAGTACCGCCGTCGTGAAAAAATAGCGGTTTAAAAACCAAGCCAAATCAGAATTGTCCGGTGAGGGGTTCTCACGAGCCCCACTCCCATCCGCCTCCCTTCGAAATCTCCACAACCCTTCCAGCTCTGTTTCTTTCCTGAGTAAACCAGAGATTCACTCTCAAATCCTTTTTAGCCTGCACGTACCTGTTTATTTTTTGGACGGTGTTGACTATCTACCGGTGATAATGATGTTATGAACTATCATTGCAATCAAGGCCTGAAGATATCGATAAACTGTGGTGGGGAGTGTATTTTTTCAGCCTCAGTCATATAATATTAAGCTTAGGTCTTCTTCAGTGAATAGTTGGTTTGAATAAAAAAGATTCACCACAGAGACACGAAGGCTACAGAGAATATTAGAAAAATCAAAATTGAGTGTCTGGTATAAAGCTGTTTCAGCCGACCCGATCAATAGCTGAACCGAAATGTGTGAATGAGTGAAATAGATGAAAGATCTGGAGGGAATAAAAACCTATTCGCCAAGCGAAGAAAAAATTAACATCACGAGCCATGCGCTTGGCCTTGTTCTAAGTGTTGTTGCGTTAGTGTTTTTATTGATACTTTCAATTCGGCATGGAAACGCCTGGCATGTGGTCAGTTTTAGCATTTTCGGAGTGAGTTTAGTCGTTTTATATGCGGCCTCAACTGCATACCACAGCGTTAAAGAGCTCGAGTTGAGAAGCAGATTCAGGGTCATTGACCATGCATCTATTTATATCCTCATCGCAGGAACTTATACGCCCTTTACGCTTGTTACGCTCAATGGTCCAATAGGATGGACCATATTCGGAATCACCTGGGGACTGGCTTTGTGTGGGATTTTTCTAAAACTGTTTTTTACAGGGAAATATAAACTGGCATCAACGTTAATGTATGTGTTCATGGGATGGATAATCATTTTCGCCCTCAAACCGTTAATTGACAGTTTTCCTTCAGATGGCCTATTTTGGCTTGTTGCAGGTGGAATGGCCTACACAATAGGTGCAATATTATACAGTTTTAAAAAAATACAATTTAATCACGCAATCTTCCATATTTTTGTTTTGATGGGGAGCGGTTGTCATTTTGTGTCGGTGTATCTTTATGTTTTACCGAGTTATTAAATCGTGTCCATATTCGTTGCTGACACTAATAAAAATCAGGAAAACAGAATGTCAAATGAAATGAAGGAAGGAAAAGGAAGCTGCCTTTGTGGTAAAGTCCGTTTCATCGCAAAGCATATGGGCCAAAATGTGGGTGCCTGCCACTGCAGTATGTGTAGAAAATGGGGCGGCGGGCCTTTTATGGAAGTTAATTGTGGCTCTGAGGTGTTGTTTGAGGGAGAAGAAAATATTTCAGTATTTGACTCATCTGCGTGGGCAGAACGCGGGTTTTGCAGTACATGTGGAAGCCATTTGTTTTACAGATTAAAAAAAAGCAAACAGCATATGATGCCCGTTGGACTATTCGATGATCATAAAAGCCTTGTTTTTGATCATCAGGTATTTATTGATGAAAAGCCTTCGTTTTACAGTTTCGCGAATGAAACGAATGATATGACGGGTGCTGATATATTCGCCAAATTCGCCTCTCCAGCGAAATAATCAGATAATTCCAGCAAGTCTTTACAGACTTCAAGGACAATTGACTGTGCGGGCCTTCAGCTGACTACCTGGGTGTACGGCAGTGTGAAGCAGAAAGTCGTGCCACCCCCAGGATTGTTTTCCGCCCAGATCTGTCCCTGATGTACGGTGATGATTTCACTGCAAATAGCCAATCCCAGTCCGGTTCCTCCCGCCCCGGTTTTAGTCTTGCTGCTTTGAGAGAATTTATCAAAAAAGGCCTCTTCATTGTCTGAGGCGAACTCATTGACTAGCTCAGTAAAATGCAGCAGCGGTTTTTTCCCCAACTTTTGATACAACCGCCTCCGCATATTTTTTTCTCCATTAATTTGTAGCAACCGGTCTCAGGGATTCCACGAAAGATCAAAAAGGATTAATGACACCGATAATAACTTGTTTTTAATATATAGACAGTATCTTAATATAGGCGATAATACAGATGTCACTTGTCGCATTGCCAATTATGGAGTTCAACGGATAAAAAATCAACAGGATGTCCCTGGTGAACCTGCAACGACGAAGAGGCAAAACGGACTTGCCCCTGGGTGGAAGTATTGATACATTGAATACAGTATATACCAGGATTGATGAGGGGCGTTTGGTTGGAACTGCGGGCGATTTCTATATTCTGGAGATGCCGTTCGTGAACATTTGGAGAGTGAATACCACCCGGGTGAGTCACCAGAGAGTGAGTCAAAAAGCGTGGCTGAAACTGGATTGCATTAAATTCTGGGGATAACAGAAAGCACTATTCAAGGAGAAAACAACATGAAAGCAGCTGTTTACTATAAAACCGGTGATCCGAGTGTATTGTGCTATCAGGATGTAGAGGACCCTAAATGCGGTCCTGATGATATTGTGATTGAGGTGAAGGCTATCTCCGTGGAAGGCGGTGATGTGTTGAATCGGTCCGCAGGAGAAATGGTGAACAATCCCCACTGTGTCGGCTATCAGGCCGCCGGGATTATCAGTGAAGTTGGCGAACGAGTAACCAGCCGTGAGGTGGGGCAACGGGTAACGACCGTCAACCAGTTTGGATCCCATGCAGAAAAACGGGCTGTTCCCTATCCTGTCTCATGGGTTCTGCCGGATGAATTGTCCTTCAAAAAGGCGGTCTGCGTACCGATTACGTTTGGGACAGCCCATGACTGTCTCTTCGAATTCGGTCAACTGAAAAAGGACCAGACAGTACTGATTCATGCTGGTGCGGGAGGTGTGGGGGTTGCGGCGATACAGCTGGCTTCACGGGCTGGAGCGCGAGTGCTGGCCACGGCCTCCAGTTCAGAACGGTTGGAGGAATTGAAGAAGCTGGGTTTGGATGAGGGGATCAACTACCGGGAGACTGATTTTGTGGCGGCGGTACGCAAGCTGACAGATGATCGGGGCGCTGATTTAATCATGGATCCGGTGGGAGGCGATGTGTTGCAAAAAAGTATTTCTGCCCTGGCCTATCGGGGGCATGTGATTACGTTCGGTAATGCAGGACGTGACTATCGCAAATTTGATCTGAGTCCGCTGATAATGAACAACCAACGTATTTCCGGTTACTTTCAGGGAGCAGAACTATTTTTCGAGCGGATGCAGAATCTCGTTGGCCAACTGTTGACTGAGATTGTAGATGGGAAGCTGCAAGTGGTGCTCGATCGTGAATACCCTCTGGCAGAAGCCAGCAAAGCCCATGCCTTTATTGAGAGCCGTCGCGCCGTGGGGCGGGTGTTGTTGATTCCTTGATCCGCTGATCAGATTTCCACCACCTACCGATGGTTTTTCACCGCCAGTGCGCAGAAGAGTGTGATGAAAGGCAAGGTGGCGCTGAACCAGATGGCAGGATTGTATGTCTCCATCCATGAGAGGGAAAGCCCAAATAATGGCGGGCCTATCGCACTGGCAAAAACCATGCAGGCCATATTCAGTCCGCTGATGGCTCCCAGATGTTTTCGCCCGTAATAACGTGGCCAGGTGACACTGGCCAGGCAACTGAACAGCCCGCCTGTAATACCAAATCCCACTGAAAAAGTGATTCTGCCTGATAAAGTGTCCAGGTAGAGCATGGCTAAAGTTCCGATAAACATGGTAGACAGCATGGCTATCAGCAAGTACTTCAGTTGTATGCGGTCGCTCAACCATCCAGCTAATAGATTGGTAGTGATGCTGACCACAGACATGGGCAAAAACAGGGCAAAAACCTGGGATCGATCCAGACCAGCCTCAGCCCCCAGAGAAGCAATGTGAAAAGTCAGGGCTGTAACAATCAGAGAATAAAGACTTAAGGCGATGTTGAAAATCCAGAAAGTATATGACTTTCTGGCCTGACTCACCGAAATATCGATTTCCGGTTCAGTTTCCTGTGTGTCGGGCTGAGAATCCGCTGGATACGCCATGTGTCTAAACCCGTCCATCACCAGTCCACACTCTTCAGGATTATCCCGGAAGAAGAGCCAGCCAAAAACCGTCATGCCCAATCCTATGACAACCGCCAGTTGGAAGCAGACGGCCTGCCAGTCTGATTGATCGATCATCCAGTTCAAAAATAGTGGAGAACCGGAAAATCCAAATGAGACAAAAACGCCGCTAATTCCAACAACCAAACCTCGTCTGCGATCAAACCATTTCGAGAGCATGGTCCGGCTGGACATGGTCATGAGCCCTTGCCCGAACTGCCTCATCAATAAAAAAATGATGGTCATCACGCCAAAGGCCACCAGGGGTCGATTTGCTATTCCCGTTAGCACACCGGTGTAGTGCAGCAAACTTTCCACATGGCCGAGCATTAACAGAGAGACTCCCATGCCCGAAGCGGCAATGACGATCAGAAATCGTGCTCCCCGGGTGTCCAGCAATTTCCCCGAAAACGGTAAGATAAGGCTGCTGGCAATTGTACCGATCATGTAGGCCGTGCTCAGAGTTAAGCGGTCCAAACCCGTAGTGGTGATCAGAAAATCGGTAAATACCCCGACCCCCATGGTCTGCCCGGGGATGCTCATCACAATTCCCACTACTGAGGCTGCCAGAATCACCCAACCATAAAAAAGCGGAAACCGATTCGGCGCAAAGGGAAAGTTGGGGATTCTTCTGAGGAAGAGTGGTTTATGGGGGCCAGGCATTGTGACGACTATTGGAATAGGGGGTTGGTATAATAAAAAAATTCAAATTTCCAGCGAATATGGAATTATATCTTATCAATTCAAAAAGTGATATCTAATTGGATAGGATGTTCTATTCGAGAAGATAAATATATTTGTATCTGTTCAGCAATAATCTAAAAAAAGCGCAAAAAAGTTCATTTTTTCTTGAATGGGTTTTTAGCTGATTTCGCGTAATTTAGCTACATCAGGTACATCACAAGGATTGCCTACTCCAATGCCCCTATAAGAGACGGTGCACAGCGATACTGACTGCCCCTAAAAAATAAAAGTAGATTCTGAGGATGTACAAGAGCAAAAAATCCAGTTTCAAAACCTGTGTTATACTAACTTCATCAACCACAAAAAATAAGGTGACCGATGAAGTTGGAATCTATTGATATTGAAGTAGCCGTTGCTAACGTCAAGCGATTGCTGGAAGAAGAAAAGGGACTATCTCCCGCTCTTGTTGCGAGCATGGAGATCATTCTCTTATTAATTTCTCTATTAGCAAACAGGCTCAATCTCAATAGCCGTAACAGCAGTAAACCACCATCAAGCGACCCAAATCGAAGGAAAAACAAAAAAAACAGCAGACCCTGACCGAGTGAAAAAACTAAAGGTCAACCGAAAAAAGCTGCCCCAAGGGTTTTACAAAGACGTCGGATATGAATCCCGACAAGTTGTTGATATCGATATTTCAAGAATCGTGACTGAGTATCGAGCACAGATCCTCGAAGATGAAAATGGAAAGCGGCATGTGGCCGCATTTCCTAAAAATGTGACGCGACCCGTTCCCTAAATCCACCATCAAAAATAACTAAAAAACCGTTGGCGCCCTTTGTATAAAGGGAATATGGTTTTGTTACAACACACAACCATTCACCAACGGAGTGATCTAATGAGAAAAGAATCGCCACTTTTTGTCAAGGTCGAACAGGAAAAAAATGAGAGCAATCTGAGTTCGTTCGGGGCCATACCGACTTTTCTTGAGTTTCTAAACGGGTTTAAGTTTGATCGGATGGTTGGGGCGACTTTCAAAGATAAATCCAATCAGGGTTATTCATCCTTTCATCACATTCTAACCTTGATTTTACTGAACCTCACTGGCGGTCAATCGGTATCCGATGTCGAACGCTTGGAAGAAGACAGCGGGCTGAAGCGAGTGTTCAAGAGGCTGGAGAAAAAGCTGAACGGTTTGAAAGGGCGGATATTCAGAAAGGGACGAACGCGGGTTTTCCCTTCGGCCAGTTGTATTTTTAATTTTCTGGACTGCTTTAATTCGGACGCGGAGGAAGCCGAGCGGGAATCGACACCTGAAGGTAAGAGCAAGATTCTACCGGTGGCGGATTCGTTCAAAGAACTGGTGGAATTGAACCGAAGCATCGTCTGTCAATCCCAGGTTTTAAGTCCCCGACAGACTGCGACATTGGATATGGACAACAACCTGATCGTAACGAACAAAAGCACCGCCAAAACGAGTTACAAGAAGGATCTGTCCTATCACCCCTTCAACGTATATTGGGCGGAACAAGATTTGATGCTTTTCAGCGAATTCCGGGATGGAAACGTTCCGGCAGGCAAAGAACAGCTCAAGATTCTAAAGGAGTCTCTTTCTCTGCTCCCGGCCGGGCGTTTTCCCAGTGGCAGTTTTGGAGAAAACGCGGCTGGGTGGTATTTGAGCATTATCTCATTGAACCTGCTGAAACTGTTTCAAAGACATACCCTGCCGAAAGAGCTGAAACAGGTCCGGTTAAAGACTTTGAACGCCAGACTGTTTCGGATCGCAGTAAAGGCGAGAGAAGGTGGCAGACAGTTGATCGTTAAAATCGGTCGCGGTCATTCACTGTTCGAATTGACAACCTGTGCTCAAAACAAGATCCTTAAGTTGGATGAAAAACTGAGTTCGTAAGGATTGTGGCTTGAAAACCAGTCACTGATTTAATAGGGGCCAAATCGAAACAAATGTAAATCGCTTACGATCCGCGTCTCCCCTCAACCAGAAAGGGGGTAGTGCGTATGGATTTAGGTACTTTAGGCAGCTTGTCAGATAATAGAAAAAATGAAATAATTCTATTTAAATAGCCCGTGAACTGATAAATACCCATTCATATTAAAGTCGAGTTGAATTATGGAAAGCATCTTATTAGATAAAGCTTTGAATTTACCTCCAAAAGAAAGAGTCGCATTTGCGGAACTGATACTGGCAAGTATTGATAAAGAAAGTCCGGATGTCCGCCAGGCTTGGATCACTGAGGTTAAGGATCGAATTGCAGCTGTGAAAAAAGGGACAGCGAAACTAATGGATTTTGAAAAATTGTATGATGAAAGTTAAGATCCATGTGTCCTTGTTAAGCGTTGATGGGACCACTAAAATATCACATTATATTCCATCAGGAACACCTTAAAACTGATGGAAATTTAACTGTTAGAGGGGCAATAAAGAAAATCGGAACCAAATATCAACAAAATTGATCTTTTCCTCAGAAATACAGGACAGAAAACCAAATTTTAGACGTATTTCTCCTGCAAAATCCTGATTCTCTGCTTTCAATTTATCAGGCTCAAGCTGCTTTCTTTAGCCCGTAAGCCGTTACTCTCGTTTCTTCAAAACGTTTCGTTATTATATTTTCAGGAACATCTTTTGCGGTCTTCAGTATTATAGGAACTGCTTTATCCCGAAAAACCGCAGCGGGAGTGGCGGCCCCAAAACTCATGGGGCCGCCAGACGTTATACCATTCGGTGAATTCACTACAGAGTCTTTCCAGATGCCGGAATCCTCGAATGATGGCAATTTTTTTCAGCCATTCATATTTCAAGGTTTCAATCACACGCTCAGTCACAGCAATGTCACTTGCGTAGGCAGTCCCCCCCCCCTTATGATTATATCGAACATGATGCGCCCTTCTTCACACGATGACAATCACTGACAGGGGATACAGGAGCCCCCTGCATCAATCTAAGTCCAGTTGGGTTTACCCCAGAGTTTGGAAACCTTGAGAATAATCAGGGCAACAATAAACAAGCCAGCAGAAACGGCGATATTGATCGGTATTCCGACTTTCGGCATCGGGAATATGAAAAAGCTCGTTGGTAGAAGCACGAGCAAAAATGCACTCATCAAACCTACTTCCTGCGCCACCGGGGTTTTGAATTCCGGATCCACGATTCTCAGCAGCAATAGTCCGCTTGCAGCTGTTCCTGTGCAAGTGCCGAATAGCGCTATAAACCTCTCAAATCCCAGGTGATCCAGGCGATTACCGAAATACAAAAGGAACAGGGTCGTAATGACAGCTGCAGAGATGCAGAGGATTGTGATAGGAACAATATAAGCCCAGACAACTGCGACCTTAACTGCCATCAGCGTAGCTACTACCATAAAATCAATAGCAACACCGGTTATTCGGCGTTGGACATTGTTATCCAGGTAGACGGTCAGGCCCAGTTTTCCAAGAAGCAAGCGTATTATCGCCGCGATGATCATACCCCAGAGATACATCAGGCCAAAGGCGACGGCTTTGATGGGACCTGGTAGAATGGCCTTCAACCCAAGACAGGCGAAATAGGTGATGAAAAAAGTTACCATCACAATTGCCAGCTGAAACGCTAAGCCATCCACGTTACCCGGATGGGTTGTCAACTTCCCCGCATAAGGTCCTTTACCGACGTCAGAAATACCGGTAACAAAATCCTTGAGCAATTCCTTGGGTGTATTTTGAGTCAGTCCTTTCTTAACACCCCAGTTGGCAAGGGGAACACCGATGAAGCTTGAGACTAGGAACCCAGCTGCCGCAAATGTCAGCCCGAAAGAGACCATATTAGGAATCTTGAAAGGACCCTGCCATACTGTTGCCAGGGCCACTGCTTGTCCGGGGCCGTGAGCGAAACCGGAAGGTACCAGCCAGGCGACTCCTTTGTAAATTGGCTCTGTAAAGAGATTGGTCAGGGAGATCCACCCCAGGCTGGTCAATGCCTGCAACATGAATACTGCACCCCATAGACATGCCATCCAGAGCATACCTCTTGCCATTGACTTGCGAACCGTGCTTCCAGGCTTAACAGCGGCTTCATCTGCTCCAGTCAAACCGATTGAGATGAAATTGAGAGTAAAAAAGAAGATGGCAAATTTCGTAAACTCTTCATGTGGTATATTGATCACACCAGCACTGATCAGAATAAATCCAAGAATCCCACCGATAATGGAAGCGGGAAAAAGAAATTTCTGAAAAAACCCGACCTTGGCTCGCAGAATCACACCAATGATCAGCATGATCGAAAGCCAGCTAAATGTGCCAAAAAAAGGCATGAAATTTTGCTCAAGCATAAATCCTCCTCAATATGGTAACAATTCAATCCGGTATCAATTATAAAGAACAATCCTGCCTCACACTCCCCACTCCAACCACAACGCCATCGTTTTCCATAATACCAACAATGCGTGCAAAGGTGCTTCCGAAGCGCAAATGTCAACGTTGCTATCGAAGCGCCTATGTAGAAAATGGACAAAACAGGCCACCCAAACCAACCGAAGGGTGTCATTAAATAAGCTCCTGAACCAATCAAGCCAAGGACTAAAACGTTTTCCGTGAACAGTTGACCTGCTTTCGCTTCTTCCATTCCGTCATGATAAAGTATTGTGTCATCCATTTCCAATACTCCAAATGTGATTTCTACTGTTTTCCTGTCGCCTTCCTTGATCTCAAAAATTCTTTCTGAGACTGTATTCATTTCTTCCGTGAGCCCCCAGCAAAGGCTCAGTGGAGTACCACCGGCAACTCTATATGCGAAGGCTGTCGGATGGGTATTGGCCCTTTGAAAATTTAAATCTTGAAATGATTGATGTCGTATTCGGGATTATTCTTGTAAATCTCGTATCTCGGTAGCGGAAGTAGCCCGATCCCCAAGGTCGATGTGACGAAGAATACCGCCAGACGCGTGTAAAAGGCGATCCTGCCAAAGGTACTCGTCATCTGTTTCGCCATAAATGGCAGCGAGTCGAAGAATTTCGGTGGACACCCTTCGAACTTGATTGCTTTATCAAGGTGCTTATTCTCTTTGATGGCACAGGCGCCAAAGAGAATAGTACGAGGCGAATTGCGATCATCCTTCAAACTCTTTCCCTGGATGACGCGTAGATTATTGAAGTCTTTATTGCGGCTCAGTCCGAGTATAAGCATCAGAGGTCCTCTAAGATTCGCCGCGCATCCGGAACACGATGTATCTGTGAGCCTGCGCAGTTCGATGCCCGTATGTCCGGAGGCATTGATGTCCAGACTCTGGTCGTACTCCCAGGGGAGGTATCTCGCATGATCTTCGATGCGCTCTCCTCGGATTTCTATTGCGTCGGGGTCCCTCAGCACATCCATCCGGCCCTGGCGCTCGGCATAGAGCTCGAGATGAGCCGACTCGGTCGGCTCGCCTGCCAATAGACGTGTCCCTACAGCGTCGGCCGCCAGGAAATCCTTCGAGGCCGCAAGTATCCCGAACCGATGGGCCGTGCCAGTCGTGGCCTCGGGACCTCTGTCCATTGCATAGATACCGTCGACGACAACCAGATGTTGGGGAATCGTCTCCATTAATCGACTGATGCGATAGTGCAATACTCCCGCCGGCCCGTGAAAATACTTCTTCGAGGCCATGCTCATGCAGCCCTTGAGATTCTTTCCGGCAATGGAAACCCTCGTATCTGCGTGCGTCTTGAGGACGGGAAGGTTGATGAAAAAATCTGTATCGAGTGCTGCCTCCGCGATGTTTATCGGAACATCTTCGGACTTGACTTTCCGATAGGGTCCCGCATTGAAGTCGACGAGCTTTATTCCGTAACGTTTGGAGAGCTTGTCGAGATGAATCCACTTGCAGGCTCCTGAGGTGTTCGTGCCCAGCTCATCTGTCACGGTACCCTCGCCGATGGTAATGTCGCTCACACCGAAATCCTTGAGTGCTCGAACGACGCCCTCAATGACTTTGGTGGTTGTAACAGTGCCGTAGGGCGGGATGAATCCGCCTCCCGCGGTGCAGAGATTAGGTTTTAACAGGACACGATCCGTTGACTTGAGGTTTTCGAATCCTTCGCATAGATTGATCGTCTCGGCGACTGAAGCAACGTCTTTATATCTTACAATTGAAACAACCGGCTTCATGATATTGTTCCTCCCTATTCGAGACTGTTGCAAAAATATGCATTATTCGATATGTGTCGCTATAGTGGAATCATGTTCATTGCTTTCATAAACCTGTTTCAGGAGCTTCATGAAGTTTATTGAAGGACAGAATCGTCATCAATTGATGATTCCCGATTCACTGGTTCAACACATCTCATCGAATAATCCCATTCGGTTTGCAGGTCATCCAGACCACACACAACGTACTCCGAAAAACCTCTTTGACCATATTCAATCTACCAACCGCATAGGCAATCAACAGCCCACCTGATGCGAACATCCCCTGAATGATGCCGGCCAACAACATTACCCGCGGGGTTCTATTCCGAGAATCTGTCTGGCTTCCTCAATTGTAGCGGGCTCCCTACCCATTTCTCTGGCTATGCGAACCATCCGCTCCACCAATTGGGCGTTACTTTTCACCGGCTCCCCTTTTCTGAAAAAAACCGTGTCCTCCATTCCCGTACGAACATTACCGCCCATTGACATCGCCATCACCACTGTCCTCAGGTGATTCTTACCCACGGTGACTACCTGCCAGGAAGACCCCTCCGGCAAAGCGCCCACCATGTGCACCAGGTTTTCCGGAGTTGCGCCGGCTCCTCCCATGATCCCCAGCACAATACTGAAATGAAGCGGGGGCTTCAACACACCCTGTTCCACCAGCTCTAATATGTTTGCAATGTGACTGAGATCATAAACCTCGATTTCAATCGCAAAACCCTTTTCCTGGCACCCTTTGACATAATCCACGTTGAAGTCGATCGGATTATTGAAGAGTGATCCCCCATGTCGTGTCCGAAATTCAAATGTGCCGGCGTTGATGGTATGCATTTCCGGCTCGGGTTCGATATTCAGTAAGTTCAGCCGATCCTCCAGCGAGGGATTCAAGATATTCCAGTTCTCATCCAACCGGGCGCCGATGCCGTTGCCAATCTGCCGAATCATCGGACACTTCTCGCCAATGCTTTCCAACGATGCCGTGTAGTACGAAAGATCCGGTGTATTCATTCCGTCATCACCCCTGACATGCAGATGCAAAACCGTTGCACCGGCATTGTAGCAGTCAAGCGCTGCCCGCCCTTGCTCCTCCGCGGTAATCGGAATATTTTCATTGGCTTCCTTGCCATGAAGACCTCCAGTTATTGCGGCCGTGATCACAACCTTGTCTTCCGAAAGAAACAATGCCTTCATTTGCACCTCCCCCGTGTATTCATTATAAAATTAACGAAAAGGCCATTTCCGACTTAAAATAAACCTGAATCGCTTGCAGGATCAAATCAAATAATATAAATTTGAGTTCAAGTTCATTTTTTGTACAGACATACTTCCTTTGTCAAGTTTTTTTTTAACATTCCGCTTGAACCCTATACAATCAGTCGGAGAACAAACACAACAGAGTCTTAGGAGAATCACTCAGTCATGGAAAAACCATCGGATTACCAGTCTAAAAATCCTGTTCAGAAGAGATCCCAGCGCACGCGGCAGAAAATCCTGAATGCAGCCATGGCACAGATTGCCGAGGTTGGATTCGAAAAAACCAATACCAATCTGATCGCTGATATGGCAGAAGTGTCAATCGGAACCATCTATGTTCATTTCAAAGACAAGTCGGAGATTTTTCTGACAATTCTGGATGAGTTTTTGCAGAATGTGTATGATAACCTGAGCCGCGGAATCGATGAGATTCAAAAAAAGGGGTTAGAAATGGCTGAAATCGTGGAATGGCTGATCAGGGTGCTCTATCAGGAACACCAGCTCAACGGTGGGTTGAACCTGGAAATTGCCAAGTTCGTGTTGAAGGATCAACGGGCTGCTGATTTACGTGCTTTTTGGAACCAAAAAATGGATTCCGCGGTTATACGGCTGGTTGAACCTTACATGGATCAAATACTGATCCGTGATATCGATACCGGGATTGTTGTTGCCAATCGATCCACCCATCAGGTATTTCAATATCTCTATAAAAACAAAGGCCGGGTAAATGAGAATGCGATTCTGGAGGAGTTTACTGACATGATCAAAAGATATTTAGGTGCCTAAACGAGACTCAAGTCTTTATTATCTTCACTCAGCTCGTTTAGCGTCTCATACTCACCTTTCTGATACAGTTCTTTCCGCGATTGACGCATCGCGTCGGCTTTCTGCCGTTTTCAGACCTTATCTATTTAACGGTATCTGACCTTGATATTCCAGGTCAGATACCAGCTAGATTTCGTACCTTATAAATGATCTGTCTATGCCTCAATCCGTGGCGCATTGGTATATGACGGCTTTTTGGGAGATCCGGATATAGCCCGAAAAACACTCAATAGACATCCCTGCCAAAGGAAGAAGAAAAGCTCAATGATTGTGTATCATCAGATTTCGAGTAGCAGGTCTCAGGAATCCACAACTCAATGTTCTCCTCTGGAAAAGTGCGATAAGAAAACTGCAAAGTTGAACGTTTAAGTTGTCTTGGCCGGTCCTCTTCGAGCCGGTCCAATCTTTTTGAATCAATGAGCACAATGGATAAAACCAATAAATATCAAAATAGTGGCCAGCTGGCAAAAAAAACAGACGTATCAGCATCAACTGACACGCATTTCCCTATTGCTCGCCACCTTGTCGTTTCAACCCCCTACAGATGGTATCCATCCTGACATGATCCGCCCCTGAATAGAAATAGGTTGGTATTCTTTTGAAAAGCCAGCCCCTATCAGTTATAATCAATTATTATACATTCATATTTTCAGATCTTTCCGGGCTGTACTATAAAATGTCGATAAAATCATTTGACAAAAACCCGGGCAACCAATACTGTTTTGCACACAAGAAGAATGTTTAACTATTAAGATCGCATCTAAGTGTGTGTATTATTGGCGCAAATACAAGGCAATCAGATAAATCATCGTGGAGAAGATCAATGAACAGAGCTGAGAATATTGTGTCAGATGTGAGCAAACGATATCTTGAGAAGCATCGTCTTTCAAAGCGATGTCATAGGGAAGCGAAGATGTATCTTCCCGGAGGAGAAACAAGAGAGTCAACTGCTTTTAAACCTTATCCGGCTTTTATGGAGCGTGGAGAGGGATTTTCTCTCTATGATTGTGATGGAAATGTCTATTTGGACTTTCTTGGTAACTATACCTCCATGGTGCATGGACATTGCGACCCGGACATTAATGCAGCCGTAACAGCACAGCTGCAGAAGGGATCCATGTTGGGCTCCGTATCAATTCACTTAACCGAGCACGCCCGCATTCTATGTGAACGGTTACCGTCGGTTGAACTGGTGCGTTATACCAATTCCGGCACGGAAGCGACCATGTGGGCCATCAGGGCGGCGAGGGCGGTTACAGGCAGAGACAAATTTCTAAAAATAGAGGGTGGATACCACGGAACTTTTGACGCTGCCAAGGTTTCGGTTGTTCCCGACCTTGATCCAAAGGGATTGCCGGAACCTCATCTGGAGGGACTGGGTGTGCCAAAAAGCGTTCTGGGGGATGTCCTGGTGGCTCCTTTCAATGACTTGGCGGCTGTAGAGGAGCAGCTTGAGCTGAACAAGGGCCAGGTATCGGCCATTATTATTGAACCTTTTTTAGGAAGCGCCGGTGTGATCCCCCCCGACGATGGCTACTTAAAAGGCTTAAGAGAGATTGCTGATCAATTCGGCGTACTGTTGATATTCGATGAAGTGCAATCATTGCGATTGAGTACAGGCGGAATGCAACTGCTTGCTGATGTCACACCGGATATCTGTGCCCTTGGAAAACTGATTGGCGGCGGCTACCCAGTTGGGGCCTTTGCCGGGAAGCGGGATATTATGGATCGATTCGAATATGACCTTACAAATCCTGATTCCATTAACCATTCGGGGACCTTTAACGGCAACGAGATTACCATGGTCGCAGGGATCGCATCCATGAACAAATTGGATCAGGCAGCCATTGATCATATCAACCTGCTGGGGGAATCCTTGCGGAATGAGATGAATAGCTATTTTCAAGCTTCCGGAATCAAGTGCCTTTTGTCAGGCATAGGGTCGCTCAGCAATATTATCTACGCAGATAAGCAGCCGAAAAACACGTTTGAAGTTGCCATGTCCTACCTTCCCTGTATGGAGTTGCAAAGCTTGTTTCATCTTGAGTTGATAAATCGCGGAATATTCTCAGCAAAACGGGGGGAGTTTATCATATCGACACCGATGACTGAAAAAGAGATCCAGACATGCATTGAAACCATCAAGCAGACATTTGAGTATTTGCGGCCATATATCGAAGAGAAGACGCCTCACCTGCTTTGATTGCGGTCTGTCCGGCAGCAGTTTGCCCGGGCAGTCCTGTTTTAAGAATTTCATTATCGAATCATCACCTACAGAGAGAGCTAAAATTGGCAAAAATCATAACAACTCGGGGGCCCATTAATCCCTCAGAACTGGGATTTACGTCCATGCACGAACATACTTTGTTTGACGCAAGGTTTATGCGCAAACGATATGAGGCTTTTTTGCCGGAAGATGGTCCTGTAAAACCGGAAGACCCTCTATCGTTGAGTAACCTTGGAATCCTGAAGCACGGCTTCATCCTCTCCAACGACTTACTGATCATGAAGGATGAAGCACTGATCACGGAAGAACTCGCGGATTTCAAAGCCATGGGGGGATCAGCCGTAGTCGATATGAGCTCGCCGGGGTTGCGGGTTGACCCCCTGTCATTACAACGGATTTCACAAGACAGTGATGTTCACGTTGTCGCACCGACAGGTTTCTATTCCAGAGATTCCTGGCCGGAGCGATTCTGGTCAATGACTGTCGATGCCATGATAGAGTTTATGCGCGGTGAAATCGATCATGGCATTGACGAAACCGAGGTGATGCCCGGACATGTTAAAATAGCTGTTGATGACAAGACACTGGAAGATGAAGTCAATGCTCTTCGTGCCGGAATCAGGGTAGCAGGGGAAACAGGCTATTCGTTAACGGTGCACCAGGGGATGCTTCTGGAGCCTGAAGATGGAATCTGGATTGCGGATATCATCAAGGAGGAGGGGCTTGATATGAGTCGTGTGGTAATTGCCCACAATGATGCCAAGTGTGCCTCCCGCATCCTGAAAGAACTCATCCTCAACCCAAAAGCCAGAGAGATGAACCTTACCTATGCCCTGGAGCTACTTGATCGTGGGGCAAACCTCTCCGTAGATTGTTTCGGCCATTACTGGGATGCTGAAGCATTGGGATTCACCAATATTAACGACTGGCAGAGAATTGTCATTCTCAAGGAATTAATCGAAGCTGGCTATGAAGATCAACTGGTGATCGGAACAGATACGTTTATCAAATTCCTACTACGCAGGTACGGAGGGGAAGGGTATTGCCGTCTCCTGGTCTACACTGTCCCCATCCTAAAAGAGATAGGAATACCAGAGGATACCATCTACAAGATTACAACTGCAAATCCCGCCAGAATTCTGGCCTGCTGACAGGTGATCGGCCTCTATTTCCCCTGTAGACTGATTCTCTTTATGGTTGAGTCTGATAAAAGACTGCGTGTCAGTTGATGGCTAAACGTTTGATCCGCGCCCAGGCTGCATGCTCGCCATTTTGATCGTCGATTTTGATCATCTCATCGAGACAATTGGATGCCTTGGCCGCCTGGTTGGTTTTTAGGTATCCATCTGCCAGATATCGATTAATGCGAATTTTCAGCGCCGGCAGGATTTCAAAGTCCAGGGTTCTGGTAATCCAGGATGGAAGCGTCATACTACCATAATCACGCTTGGCCAGATCTTTTTTCAGATGAAGCAAAATATCAAATCCACGATCACGGTGATTGATAACATTAGGCAGAATGAGATACAAAGTCCCGCAAATATACCCGGAGAAAATCCGGGTGAAAAAACAGGTCTCTTCAAGTACCTCAATTCGACGCAGATAGGCCCCCATCCTGCTGGCATACAACAAAGGATCCGTGAAACCGCTGGATTTATCAATTTGAAACAGAAACGTCAAAGCAGCAATAACGTTTTTTATCAGGTCGGCTGATGGCTTTGCACAGTGCGTCTCAAGCTGTTTCAAGGCCTGATTGATGTCCCCCGATAATAGATCGGCCAATATTTCGGCCACGATGAGTGTTGTCCCGAATGGCTCCGATTGCTGATTGTGAATCGTTTCCTTTACCTTTTGATAGTCTCCACTACACATGAAATAAAAACACCTCTCCAAGAGATGATCCGGCTCACTGTCGGGCAGTTCGGCGCCCTCCGTGGGAAATATGTTAATGATAGGTAACTCACTGGACAAATTATTGAGTTCATATGCTTTTTCTCTGGTTGATAGTTTCTGCTGTTTTTGCCGGCATAATATCAGAAATTCATCAACTGTCTTGTCTGATTCCATTACTGTTTTGAACTGGTTTTTCTTAGATATATCCAAACCCTTGCTTCGTTCGATAAAAATCTGCTGGTCAATAGCCACCGCTTTGGCAATGGCATCATGGTAGCATCTCAGGACCTCCAGAGTATGATCGAAAGGAATACCGAGAGAATCTCTTCGTTTTGCCAGTTCAATTATCCGGCAGTCACTTTTGTCGTACTGTTTGATGTTATTAATAATATCAGGATTTACAAGCCCGCTTTCCTCAAGCAATTGGATCTTTTCCAGCGGATATCCGGTGTGGCGTTCTATCTGCGAACCTTTAATTGGTTCTGATCGAACTGATTCCCGGTTCAGCAGTAATACCTCTTCAATCGACGCCAGCTCATCATCATAAGATCCTTCAACGTCAAGCATTCTCTTAATGATTTCCAATGGTAAAAATTTATCTTTTTGGAGCTTCTTTATCTGAAGCACTTTGTTAATACAGGCTTCGTCATAATACGCCATGGTTTTGTTAGGCCTTATCGGTTCGGGCAACAGACCTTCTTTGGCGTAGTATTTTATGGTTGATGCTGATACGTCTGTTATTTTTACCAGCTGGCCAATTTTAAGATATTTCTTGGTTTTATCCATTGTGCTCATTGATTCAAAAAGATTGGACAGCTATAAGGAGGCCCGGCTAAGACAACTTAAACGGTCAACTTTGAGTTCGCCTCGAAAAATGCCGGCCTCACCGTTGTGGTTATGTTTTTTATCTGGGCTTAAGCAGGGTTCACATTTTTGATTCATTCTTAAAAATCTGATGCATGTTCGCATTTTTTGACAATGATGATTGACGGCAGTCTGAAGCGGATTCATCAAAGGTATGCTATCAGTTTTTCTCCGGTTGAACAAACACCGGCCTTAAATCTGCAACCTGGTACGTTGTCATTTGTTCAGCTGAAACATGTCATTGAACTCATTTTTGACGACTATCGCTGGCCGTCCTACAAGGCAGTCGCCAACATAACCATCCAGGCGATGCTTAACCACTTCCAATCCGTTCAAGAACAGACCGATCACACTACCAAGGTCGACCACATTTTTTTGCTGCATCTGGACGAAGTCAAAATTTGACACAACCATGGCTGAGTCGTTAGTTTTCGGAGGGGGGAGCCCGAAAAAGGAGAGTCATGACGGTTGAAGAAATTAAAGTCTGGGAACACAGGCAACGGTAGAATCGGATTATTGATATCGCCCGGGAAATTTTTTTGAAAAAGGGTATGAACAAACCACCATCATCAAAATAGTAAAGGCGGCAGGTTATAACAAGCGGTCGATATACTTGTATTTCAAAGATAAGGAAGCGGTTTTCCTGGCAGTCGTGTTAAGGGGGCTTTCTGCTCTGCACGACGCCGTCAATGTCGAGAGCGGTTTTGATCGCTGCCAGGTTTGGTGTTCCACCGGTATAAAGACCGATCGCCATTCCTGCCAGATGCCAGGCATTACTGATAGAATCTTTAACCACTAAAAATTCTGTGGATGATACGAATAAAATGGAAACTGCCGCCAATCCCATACATAAAATTGCCTTTCCTGCCTCCTTGACCCATTTGCGGACATCCAGAGAAAGAAGCAGCAGGGGTTTGCGGGGAGGGTTAGTAGTCGATTGGACTTTTTTAAATGAAAAATGAAATGTTTTTCTTTTTTTCCCTGAAACACTCACGATATAGGGATTTAGAGCGAAAGCATTTTTTGGATCACATTGGTTATTTCTTGTAAGCAGATTTAAGACCCTTAAGCATAGGGTAGTGCTTGATATTTAGTGTCTTTAACTCTACACTTTCAATTGTACAAGTCGCAGCGATAATGGCATCAGCCAATCCAACGCTGTGAGACTTTCCATAATCACGTTTGTATAGACCTCCAGTTTTAGCAATTTCTGAAGTCACTGGGATTACTCGAAACAAGGAAACAAAGTCTTCCAAAACACTTAATTCTGTTTTACCTTTTACCCCCGCGTACAATTCCGCAACTACTATTGATGACAGAACTATGTGGGACGAATTAGTGTTCACATAAGCGACTGCCTTGCTATAACCACGAAAAAAATCCACTAAAACATCTGTGTCAATTAGAAAAAGTCTTTCCATTATTATTTCCTATCCCATTCAGTCCTTATTTCTGTGAAGTCTGGGAGATCAGTTCGATCTTTCCAAATCCCAGCAGCTTCCTGCAATACAATTTCTCGCCGCTTATTGCCTGCTTGGTCTATATAACGATCAACGGCTTCGCGAATAAGCTCACTCTGTTTTTTTCCCAAAGTTTTAGAAATAGCAGATAATTCAACACGTTGTTGATCTGTCAGATATATTTGAGTTCTTATCATATGCATCTCCTATAATGTATACACCATGATTATACATCATAAAAGTAAATTGTCAACACCTGTTGTCCCTGTCACCCGACAATGAGACCAGGCAAACTGATAATATATCATTAATGAACTACCCCATTGTGCGTTAGACCGGTTCTATGTATTTGTTGGTCATTCGTTGGGGCCAAATTTATTGAATTCAGATCCAAAATTGACCGGAATGATTTTTTTCAAACTTGAAAAAAGCTTTAGTAAGGGGTCATGGAAAACTATTGGTTCCAGATGAACCAAAAGCTTCAATTGTAAAAGAAGATGATGGATGATAGGAATTTGATTTTTGTGTGTCAAGTCGAGATGGATCAGATTCCCAAATTCGTCTTCAGTATTGGGGTGTTTTGGAGTGGATTAGTAGCATAAAATGAATTACAGAGATGTTGTCAGGCAGAAATTATTTTTCATCGCCGGATTTTTCGAACTCGAAACAAACTCAGCCGGTCTTCGCAATCACACTCATGACGTCGGAAAGCCTATCTCATAATATCCGGTTGATCCGGTACTGCCCATCCGGCATCGTCGACAGGGACTCACGCAATCTCCGGGGATTCTGGCTTTGGTGGTGGGGCCCGAGCAGTTTCCTGATCCCATAACCCCAAATGTCTGAGAATCTAATGGATGATTGGCTCCTCGGTGATGAAGGAAATTATACGTATTTGATGAGCACATTCAGGACAGACCAACGGATTTTGTTTCCAGGTTTTCTTTATACATTCGCACCACGTGAGAGACGGTACTTTCTTGGGCTGGTATTTTGAAACATTGATGATATTGATTTCCTGCTTGCTATTTCCTTCGGCAATGTCAAGAGTATGTTCCATTTGTTCCGCTTTTGCACGCATTCCCCTCGATTTGTTCGAGTAAAAGCCAAAATAGCGCGAAAGCTGAGAAAACTTGTTGGGAATATGTTGGGTTATGGCAGCGATGAATTCCTCAGCGGCATATACCTCGAAGTTTTTCTGGGTGGTTTTTATAGGTGTGCCAGCCGTTTAACAATACACTGATCAGCCTGGGACCGTTAGCATTAAAATCCTTGTTGAATGCATCGATGATATATGGCTCCTCCTCACCATTGGCAATATGGACATGTTTATAATTGAAGCGGTATTGACCATGGCTGTCTGCTACGGGGAACCGGTACCCATTGTATATTGGCCCAGAGACCGAAAAGCATCACTTGAACGTTTTCTACCCGGTTCCTCACCGATAGTATGTCTTCCGTATTCCCATCATGTTGCGTATCTATTTCAAGTATGACTGTTCTGTGTCAGTGTGCTTACAGGGGCCTGTTCATTTTTGTGCTCCTGTTCTGTTCAAATTATACTACAACCCTCTGATAAGATTAATCTTAAGCTGTTAAATGGCATTGTATTTTTTCCCGATTTTCACAAATGATTCAACAACGTGCTCCAATTGATGAAGGGAATGGGCAGCAGAAATCTGAGCTCGAATTCTGGCCTGGCCCGGGGGTACGACGGGATATCTCATTCCAACCACGTATACACCTTCTTCCATCAAATCATGGGCCATATCATGAGCCAGTTTGTCCTCACCCAGAATAATCGGAACGATGGGATGATCGCTTTCGATGATGTTGAATCCAAGAGATCCCATTTGTTGCCTGAAAAACTGTGTATTCTTCATCAGTTTCTTTCTCAACTCATCGCTTTTTTCAACTAGGTCAATGGCTGCTAAAGAAGCTTTGACAATTGGCGGAGCAACCGAATTGGAGAACATAAACGGTCTGGAGGTCAGTCTTAATAAATCGATCATATAGCGGGGTCCGCTGATAAAGCCGCCAGATGCGCCACCCAGTGCTTTGCCAAAAGTTGAAGTAATGATATCGATTCGATCCATCACATCAAAAATTTCCGGAGTTCCACGCCCGGTTTTGCCAACGAAACCGGTGGCGTGGGAGTCGTCAACCATGACGGTTGCCCGGTAGCGGTCGGCCAACCTGCATATTTTGTCCAGAGACGCATATTCTCCATCCATGCTGAAGACGCCATCAGTGGCAATCAGCCTGCAGCGATAATCACCGGTGGCTTTCAAGTACTTCTCCAAATCGTCCATATCATTGTGCTTAAAGACCTCCGATCTGGCTTTGCTCAGGCGGATGCCGTCAATAATGCTGGCGTGATTGAGCTCGTCGCTAATGATAACGTCATTCTCATCCAGCAGCCCTGAGAAGAGACCGGTGTTGGCATCCCAGCAGGATGAATGAAGTAGCGAAGACTCCTTACCTAAATATCCCGATATTCTTTCCTCCAGGTCGGAATGAAGGTCCTGGGTACCGCAGGCGAGGCGCACCGAGGCCATACCGAACCCGCGCTGGTCCAACGCATCGTGAGCCGCCTTAATTATATCGGGGTGGCCGGCCAGTCCCAGGTAATTATTGGAACTCATGTTGATGACTTCTCTTTGCGAGACTATGATCGCAGCGCCTTGAGTGGAGGATATTATTCTATCTTCTGGATAAAGACCAGCTTCCCGAACACTACTGACCAACTCCACTATCGTTTCTTTTAGGGAATCATTCACTATTTTCTCCTGGTTAAAGGTCGGTTAAAAAATTATTTCACATTCTATCTGCAAAATGTCTAGTACATTTGGGACTTTTGCAGATAGATTATATGAAGTTATTTTGTAACGATCCCTTAGGTAAAATTCGACGGATGGAATCCGAAGTATGGTTTACATCCTATTCTACCGCTAGGGAGTTACCCAACCCTCTTCGGTTAATTCAGCCGGTACTTCAATACCCAAGGAATCTGTGTAGGCTAAAATGATACTATGTATCCCGCTTCTGAAAAGCGATTCGGGATAAAATTCTTTCATGGTGTCCCAAGGCATCAAATCCGTCTTGAGGACTTTGGGGAGGATGTACTCCAGCGATGGCTCTTCGATTGCAAGCTTCTCTACGACTTCTTTCCAGTTTTTAGCCTTCTTAAGCGCCATCCTAAGAAGCTCCTTTCCTTTTTCCCGATTGAAATATCCGCCATGGGAGAGAAACAGGTGGTCGAAGTCCATGGCCAAAGTTCGTTCAAGAGAACGTTCAAAATCAAAATAGGAAAAGCAGTTCTTGAATGCCGCGGGTTGGTAGTAACCATAATACACGCCAAAGCTATCCCCCGCGAACAATGTTTTTGTCTTTTCTTCAAAGTAACCGAAATTTCCAACTTCATGACCGGGAAGATCAACAACTCGAATCTTAACACCGTCTCCTAGGTCAAAGGTGTCGTTGGGAGCTACGTTGTTTACATCCTTTCCAATCAACGGTTTGAAAGATCCCGCCATATCCCAGCAAGGGCGAGTGTACAGGAACAAAGTCGAGGAATACTTGTAACCCGGATTTTTTATGGTGGCCCGGGTTTCATCTGATCCAAACACTTCAACCTTTGGCATTTGAGGAACAACCTGGGAGATGCACCCGCAATGATCATAGTGATTATGAGTGATAAACAGATAATCCACATTCTCGATTGGTTGTTCTATGGCCTTGAATCCTTCCACAATCTTATCGGCCGTGTAAGACGTACTCAGGTCGATCAAAGCAGTTTTTTCTGATTTGACCAGACAGATTTTGCTCATATCCGGAGCGAGGTACATGTATGGGTCGATCACATAAACATGATCGTACATTTTCTTGTGGGGAGCTTCCGGTGTCAGCGTACGTAAATCCTCATTGCTCATAATAACCTCCAAAAATTAAAAAATTAAAGAAACAGGAAAAAAACAGATGCTGTTTATGAGACGATCCTCATTACCAACGACCCTTGAAAAAAAAGAATTGTTATTATAAACCTAAAAGCCGGATTTCTTGACAAAGTTACCTCCTTGCATGATGATGCGAAATCGATCCTTGTCGAGGAGCAGCTCAACATCGTCCATTGGGCTTCCTTCGACCACCACCAGATCAGCAAGTTTGCCTTCTTCAATTGAACCCAGGGATTCATCAACGCCCAGGATTTCGGCCCCGGTCAGCGTGCCGGCTTGAAGTGCTTCCATGGGGCTCAAACCCATTTCGACAAGATACTTCAACTCCACCAGGTTTTCACCATGGACATTGAAGGCAGTTCCCGCATCAGTTCCCAACCCAATGGTGATGCCAGCTTCATGTGCCATTTTTACGCTCTGGTAATGGTCCGGGCGCATCTTCAAATATTCATCGATCATAGGTTGGGGAAACCCGGCTGCAAGGGCTCTGACTCCGGACTTATAGATGGCCAGGGTTGGCAAAAAAGCAACTCCTCGATTTTTCATTAGGTCCACTGCCTCATCATCGAGGTAAAATCCGTGTTCAATGCTATCGATTCCGGCTCGAACAGCGTTTTTGATTCCTTCCGTCCCCTGGGCATGAGTTGATGTTTTGCGACCGGCCTTGTGCGCTTCTTCAATTCCCGCCCGCATTTCCTCTTCGGTGAATTGCGAACTGCCGGGTTCGGTTCCGGCTGTTAGAATTCCACCGGTGGCCATGATCTTCATCACATCGACGCCCGATTTCAGTTCTTCTCGAACCGCCTTTCTGATCTCATCTGGACCATCCGCCTCTCTACCAAGCTGCCAGCCTGTTCCGCCGGTCATGCAGATCATCCTGCCGCAAGCCTGCATGCGCGGCCCCGGAACCATACCGGCTTTGATGGCATCCCTCAATAAGAGATCTATGCCGTTTTTTCCGCCCAGATCTCTCACACTGGTAATGCCTGCTAATAGGGTATCGTTTGCAAATTTGGCCGCCTTTAACATTACCATGGGATCCGGTGTGTTCAGCAAAATGCCGAATGTATCGAATGCCATGTCCATCAGAAGGTGCACGTGGCAATCAATAAAACCGGGCAACAGCGTACACCCCTCTAATGATATCGTTTCAGCGTCTTTATCCCTCAACTCTCCTTTTTTGACCTGAATGATTCGATCATTTTCAACCATCACACCCGCACTTTCCAGTATTCGACCATCACCGATGAATACCTGGCAGTCGTTGAATATTGTTTTCATCCTTTTCTCCAAAATGGGGAATTGAATATCTAAAAAAAGTCCAATAAATCAAAAAATTGCCAATAATGACTGTCACTGCAAAAATGACATTATGAATAAAAATTCATAATGTCAATAAAAATATGACTTTTTATTCATAAAAATATATATTTCATCCAGTGACTTCATCAGGACAATATATCAAAACTGAATAAAAACAGTATTTTAAAAAATATCGATGTGAAATGCTCAAATCAAAAACAAAGGGCGCTTAAATTTATATAAATATAATGAATAAAAATTCATGAAATATGTATACATGTTCACTATAATTGATAGATCTGTTTTAATCTGATATCAAGGGTGAAACAGAAGAGATAAAATGCGGACAACATATGCCAAGAAAACCGAAATTGACACAGGAAGAACGGAGTCGAAAGACCCGTGAAAAAATCATGAAGGCAGGTGAGTTGATATTTGGCCGTGAGGGATTTCACAAGGCGAATATCAAGCTGATTGCAGATGAGGCTAAAGTAGCGGTTGGAAGTTTTTATTTACATTTCAAAAACAAGAAAGAGCTTTTCTTGGAACTGGTTAAAAAGCATAATCAGCAAGGGATAGAACAGATCTTCGTTGAGAGCGGAGGATCGTTTGCTAACATATTCGAACAAAAAGGATCTTTAACGGACATCATTAAGAAGAATCTGGAACATCATCGGCAGACATCGGATTTCGTCAGGGTGATTGAAGCGATGCTGTTTGTTGATAAGGATGTGAGAAAAACTCAGGATGAACAGGAAGAAATTATTGTCAACAATCTAGTATCCATGTTGAAGAACATCAACACCGAGGTCAGAGTTGAAGACATCGAAGCGGCAGCCAGGGTAACTCGGGTGATTTTCACCTCACTGATCCATTATTTGACTCTTCGTGATCCAAAAATTGAGGAAGATCGCCTAACCAGGGAGATGGCTGATGTTATTCAAAGGTATTTGTTTTATATGAAAGTGTGAAACGTAAACCAGATACCTGTTCTAACCCTCCTGCAGTTCGAGGTTAGGTTATAGGAAAGTGCTTTTTCTTCATTAAACAAAATTAATCCCTTTTTCCGATGTTGGAATACTACAGGCGTAATTTGCCTTGAAATCAAGATCGTTTGAAATGAAACAAGGGGGATACTTCAGATAGAATCCACTTTCAGATTTTCTCGTCGGTTTCCAAACACAATTGTCCAGTCTTCGCAATCACGCTCATGACACGGGAATTACTTATTCGAGTAAAAACCAAAATATCGCGAAAGTTGAGAAAACTTGTTGGGAATATGTTGGGTTATGGCAGCGATGAATTCCTCGGCGGAATATACCTCAAAGTTTTTCCGGTTTTTGCCTTTTTTCATCCGTCCCTGGTAGATGACTTTGTTGGTTTTTTCTACAAATTTAACCTTCTTGATGTTGAAGACGTTACGTATGATATACTGGGCAATGGCTTCTCTGCCCTTTGTATCTTCCCTTTTGATACGGACACCGTTATCAATACTGAAACCAGAATGGCGCCAGCCCATTAGTTTTCGGATCAAATCGTCTGTGATCTTTCCCTCCGTCTTCAAAAACTTGAAGACGGATGCCCGAAAACAATAACGCGTTTGGCCATGCAGGAAACACAGATACTGCGTTTATTACAGGAGAAAGAAAGGATCTGTTCGTTACCGCAGTTGGGCCAACGGATTCTGGCGCATCCCTGTTTCAGATCCCCGCATTTGAGAAAGGCTCGAACCGATTCACCGATGACAGTCCGAAAAAAGCCATACCGCTTCTCGAATTTTGTGTCATATACATCCTCGAACGCCTGATAACAACGATTGAAGATCTGCCATCAGGGTGACGCTTTTCGGTCCCTGGGCTGATATACACTGAGTACTGCCATGACCGGTCTTGAAAATCCGGGGAGGAAAAAATCTGCTAAAAGAAAACATATGTTCCCTGTCCTATCCAAAATCTGAGCTGAAAGGCAAATTCAGAACAAAAATCGCTCAATCACCCGCCTGTACTGTCATCAGCATATCGAACAGAGCACTTGGTAAAATCTTGTCCTACCCTGTCTCCAAATTTGGACTAAATCAGACCAACTGTAGAGTGATAAAATGAGATAGAAGTAAATAACGGGAAGTAAGGAAAAGCGAGGCAAATCCCAAGGATAGTTTTGAAATATTTGATTTTACAGGAATAATTTGCAGATCTGACGAGTGAAATGCCTTAAAAGGGGGAAAGATTGGTGGAGGTGATTCCAAGTCAATAAAATCAGCGGTTCGCGGTGAGGGTTGGTAGTCGAATATTAATACAAATCAGCAATTTGAGATTGGCAGGTGAGATTTCGCGCCATTATCTGACGCAAAACCTCTCTATTCTTGGCTTTACGAGGAAACTAGTTTGTTAACTTTACAGCAACCATTATTTACTGCCGGCCACCATGTTATATCCCATTTCAAAGGCTCGCATATTTTCGTCTTTGAACTTGGGAATAATGTTAAGCATCGTCTCGATCATATTTTCTTTGTTCAAAACACCATCCAGGGCTGAACATAGAGCTCCCAACATGATGATGTTCGCATAGATCGCCCGCCCCAGGTTTTCAACTGCTGTATCTTTTGCGGCAATGCCAATCTGGCGAAATTGTCTACTGCTATCAACCTCCACTGTGGCCGGATCATATAACAAAATGCCATTTTTCATCATATGACCGAATTGTTTGTAGGCCGCGGAGGAGAACGAGCAAAAGTAATCCGGTTCTTCAACCAACGGGCTGTCTATCTCGTTTTTTGAAAGAACCAGTTGAGTCCTGACGTACCCGCCTCGTTGTTCAGTGCCATGGCTCTTTAACATGGTGACCCGAAAGTTCTGATTTACTGCAGCTGAGCCGACGATCTGGCCTAGTCTGACCACCCCTTGGCCTCCGAAACCACTGGCCAGTATTTCAATGCGATCCTTCATCCTGATACCTCCTTTGAATTTCTGCTACTTTTTCTCTCATAGCCTGGGAATATTCGGGTCTGGAATTGCTGGCATCATGGTAAATACCGGTTTGCCATGTGGTGTCTTCTGTTTCTTCGCCCATGGGTGCCGCATGGTCTTTAATCCAGTTAAAAATTTTAATCGCATTCCGCGATCCCAACGCATTCTTTCCGAAATTCGTTGGACAGGGAAAGACAGTGTGCACAATTGAACAACCATTATTTTGCACCGCTTTTTTCAATGTTTCCACCAGAGGTCGACCATCCATACTGACGTGTCTGGCCAGAAAAGTGGCCCCGGCTGATTTCAGAATATCCAGGATGTCCATATTGGGTTGAACCCAGTTGGGTTCCGACATGCCATATGGGCTGCTATCCGTAACAACACCCGCTGGAGTCGTCCAGCCAAACTGACCGCCCGTGGATTGGTAGCCAAGGTTGTCATTTACCAGGATCGTCATTTGCGTATTCGAGCGAACAGCATGCAGTAAATGGTTTAGTCCAATGCCGAAAGCATCCCCTTCTCCAACGGTTAAAATTAGTTTCTTCTCTGGCGGCAGGGCAAGCCGAAGACCCCTGGCTATTGCGTATACGCGGCCGTGTGTGCCGGCAAAGTTATCCCCTTTCCAGGTTGCGAACGTCTGGCGGCCGGCGCATCCGATGGAAGTTCCCCAGACGATATCATCTACTTGATAGTCCAACTCATCCAATGCCTGGACGAGCGCCTTGTGCGATTGCCCCAAACCGCAACCGGAACAGGCGGTGCTGGGGATTTTTCTTGCCCTTAGGTATTTATTTGTCAGCCTATCCATTACCATGCCTCCGTTTCCCAACCAATGCGATTTAATGGTTCACCATTTAAAAGTTTGTCAAAAGTATCTTGCAACTCTGCGACAGCCGGCAATTCACCGCATTTACCAAAAAAGTGAATCTCACTATCTTTGGGAGCAGCTCTTTGAATCTCACGAACCATCTGACCATCATAATTCAGTTCTACTGACAGGTAGATGGCCTTTTTCGAAAAAATCTCATCCGGAAAAGGCCAAAGTGAAATCGGTCGGATCATCCCAATTTTCTGACCCTTTTCCTTAGCCATTTTGACTGCCGTTTTAACTGTCCTGGATGGCGTACCATAAGCGACCACGATCAGATCTGGGTCTTCATCAAGATACAATGTTTCATACCGGGAGATAATCTCCCTGTGATTTCTGATCTTGTAGATCATGCGATAAGAGTGCTTGTGATGGGCTTCTACTGTTTCGATGTCATACCCCTCTTCCGTGGGTGTCCAATCGGAGCACATAGCGTTCGTGCCGCGACCCAAAACAACTGGTGGAAGATCAATTTCATCCGTTGGCGGATAAAATTCAGGACCTTGATGTACTTCACGGTCTTTGAACCGAAGTCCCATAGCTGCTTTCTCTTCGTCTGTCTCCGGGATGCTGATGTCTTCTAAACCATCTGTAATCAGTTGGTCAGCCAACACCGTTACGGGGGTCCGGAATCTTTCCGAGAGATAAAATGCCTCCACAGTTAATTCCATGGCTTCCTGAGCACTGTTGGGTGCCAGGACGATGGTTTCATAGTTCCCACCATGGGTGGGATAACGGCTGTTATAAAATTCTCCCTGCCCGGGAGCGCCGGTCAAACCACTTACCGGACCAACTCTCTGCGAATTGAGTACCACTATTGGGATTTCACATCCGATTGCCCAACCATAGGGATCGGCGTAGAGAATGAACCCGGGGCCGGATGTCGCTGTCATGGTCTTCATGCCACCGGCAGCAGCTCCGACAGCCAAATGCATGGCGGCACATTCGTCTTCAGCCTGAATGTAATATCCGCCAAACCGAGGTAGTTTCAGAGACATCGCCTCGGCAATTTCAGTAGCTGGTGTGATCGGATAACCTGCGAAGAGACGACAACCCGCCAGAATCGCACCCTCGGTTATGGCAAAATTTCCGGTTTCTAAAAAACGTTTCATTTATATTGCCCCTTGGTTTAATGGATTAAAATTTAAAAACTCGTAATGGTTCCGTTAAGCTACGCTTCCTTTTTTTTCGTGCACATCGATTGAAAAGTCGGGGCAGACATAATAACAGTCCATGCAGCCGATACAATTTTCCGGATGCTTCACTTCCATAGGTCTGTACCCTTTTTCATTAAATTTTTCGGCCGGCCCGAAAACATCGAGCTTACAAACTTCCACACAATAGCTGCACTCCTTGCAGCCTTCGCCGTGCAGGGTTATCTCAAACTGTCTGGCATCACAATCCCGGCAGCGTCCGGCCTCCATAATTGCCAAATCTTTTGTGAGTATGCCTTCAACAGCTGCAAAACTGCAGGTTCTCTCATCCAGAGGAATTGAGGGTATGATGACGCGCGTCCGTTTTCCTGCCGGGTATTCTACAACCTTAACCTCTTGCTCGGGAGTCGCCAGGGCTTGGTCTATTTGTCCGGATCCGCCGAGATACCTGTCAATCGATGCAGTAGCTTTTCGTCCGTGGGCAATGGCGTCGATTATAGATGCAGGGCCGGTTACAACATCGCCACCCGCGAAAATACCAGGCTTATCCGTGGCAAGCGTCGCTGTGTCAGTCTTGATAAAACCACCTCTATCCAGGGTCACACCCAAAGAATCGGTTCCAACCGGTACCTGTCCGATGGCTGCTATCAAATTATCATATTCTTTTTTGTACTCACCATCATTTACCGGAATTGGACTTGGACGCCCACTGGCATCTTTTTCCCCCAATTTCATGCAAGTCAGTGTCATCTCAAGTGATCCGTTTTTTGAGGCAACTGCAGTTGGTGCCGCCAGATACTGGAAGGTAATCCCTTCAAGGCCGGCGGCAGATACCTCTTCTTCGTAAGCTGTCATTTCTGATTCTGTTCTACGGTAGAATACGGCAACTTCTTTGGCGCCCAACCGTATCGCACTACGGGCTGCGTCCACCGCAGTGTTCCCGCCACCAATCACAGCGACCCGCTTTTCGATTTTTACACTATTGTCCAGATTGACATTTCTCAAAAAAGAGATCCCATCTACCACACCCGGCAGGTCATCTCCCGGAACGCCAAGTTTTGCACCCTGGTGGGCGCCACAAGCGATAAAAACAGCATCAAAACCCTCTTTCTGCAACTGATCCAAAGATTCTACCCGATGTCCTGTTTTTATTTCAACACCGACTTCCTTAAGATAATCTATTTCATCATTCAGTGTTGCCCGTGGCAGGCGATAGGCTGGGATCCCCACGCGCAGCATACCCCCGGTCTGTTCAAGCGCCTCAAGTACGGTTACCTTGTGACCTGAAACAGCGAGATAATAGGCGGCCGTTAGGCCACCAGGTCCTGCCCCTATCACTGCCACGCGTTTGTTGGTATTCGGGGCAAGCGTCAGGCTCTTATACCATAATTCGCTTCCTTCTTCCGCCGCTACACGCTTCAACGCCCGGATGGCGAGGGGTCCGCCAAAGTGTTGATTACTGCACTTTATTTCGCAGGGGGCATAGCAGGCATAACCGCAGATAGATGGAAATGGGATCTTTTCCCGGATAACTGCCAGGGCCTGATCAAAATCGCCATCTTTCAGGCGCCTGATATAACGTGGGACATCTATCCCAACAGGGCAAGCACGTTGACAGGGAGCATTAACCATACTCGTTCTTGGAACAAATTTTTCGTTCATTGGTTCAAACCTCCAGGAAATTTTTTAAAAATATCTTCTTCACATCTTCTCCTTTGCGCCAGGGGAGAGAATTAAGGATTTTCAGATCCTGAGTCCCGGGGTTGTCTGGTTCGTGAGAAGCAAAACGTCGGCACTAAATTACAAGCCGGTCCAGCAGGAGTAGGAACCAAACAGCCCCCGGGGCGAGGGGTTATAGTCCCAGCATCAATCTGGCTTCATCCGGGGAGGCGATTTCGCGTCCATATTCACCAGCAAAGCGGACAATTCGCTCCACAAATTGGGCGTTGGATTTTACCAGGACACCGCGTTGATAATAGATATTATCTTCCATTCCGACCCGGATATGTCCACCCATGATAAGGCCCATCATAGCCATCGGCAGATGACCTGTGCCGATTCCGGTCAATGACCAGGTTGCATCCTCAGGTAAGTAGTCATGAAGGTGAAGTAAGGACTTAGGTGTTGCCGGAGCCCCCCAGGGTGTACCCAGCACAAATTGGAAATGCAATGGATCCTTCAATTTTCCTTTATCTCTCATGCGTAGTGCAGCAATCATCATGCCGGAGTCAAATATCTCGATTTCCGGTTTTACCTCTTTTTCTTTCATCATTTTGGCAGCCTTATTCAGAAAATCCGGCGGATTGCTGAAAACGCCTCCTCCCAGATTTATTGAGCCGGCATCAAATGAAGCCAATTCGGGTTTCAATTCTAAAGGTGCCAGACGGTCTTCAACCGGTAAATTTCTTCCGGCAATGCCGGAGGTGGTCAAACACATTATCAGATCCGTTTTCTCCCTCAACGGGGTTACGACCTGACGAAACAATTCGATATCTTGAGTCCCCAATCCGGTGTCCGGCTCACGCATGTGGATATGGACGACAGATGCGCCTGCGTTCCAACACTCGATCGAGGAGTTTACGATTTCCTCAGGTGTATAAGGGATGTCTGGCGCAACATTCCGCATGATGCGGCTGCCAGTTATGGCTGCAATGATAATTAACTTATCTTCCGATGATTGCTGGTTATTTTTACTTCTCGATTGCATAATTGGCCCTTGCCTGAATTATTTCATTAAAATGACTTTTAGATTCATTGAAGTGTCAGTGAAAAATCTCCCTTTTTTATTTGAACATAGGCCATATCATTTCGTTTTGTGAGTTCACGCACCAGATCCAGAACCGGTTTATCCCCCCTCAGGTAGTCATAATTCTTTGGACCTGCAGCCAGAACACCGTCAACTGCTTCTTGCTTTGAACTCAAAACCCGAAGCAGGAATTCCTCATCCGAAATACTGGGGTCGAAATCCTGGCGAAGTTCTTCGATTGATCTTTGAGGCGGTTCCCAGTTCAACAGTTCCCTGGTCCGTGGCAAGCGCATAATTAAATCCATCACCTCTTTATCCACTGAAGCGGCCATTTCGCCGTAATGTCCTAGGGCATATTTGATGATTTCATCGGTGACGATCTTATAGCGCTCTCCCGCTGTGTAATTCAGGATCGCCTGAGCACCGATGTATTGTGAAAGGGGTGTAACCATGATTGGATATCCCAACTCTTTGCGTATGCGGGTGATTTCCTGCAGGAGTTCCGGTAAGCGATCTTCAAGTCCCCGTCTGGCCAGTTCAGCCGCATAATTCGACATCATTCCCCCGGGAACCTGGTGTTCATATTGAGCGAGGTCGTGTTCTACAGGGATGCCAATTGGGAACCCTTCCCGTTTGGCCACATATCGAAAATGGTCGGTGACATCTCTTAGGGCATTCTCGTCCAGGCTTGATGAAAAACCCAGATGGTGGAGATTTTCTAAAATATTGTCAGCAGATGGCTGTGAAGGTCCGTTAGCAAGGGGTGACACAGCAGTGTGCACAGTTTGGACCCCCAGTTTGATCGCCTCGAGATAACACAAAGGCGCCAGGCCGGTTGTGCAATGTCCGTGGATCTCTAGGGGAATTCCGACAATATTCTTCATAATCGCTGGAACCAAGGTCCGGGTTCGTTCGGGCGTCAAAACACCTCCCACATCCTTGATAAATATTCTGTCGGCCCCGGCTTTTGCAATTTCCAACGCTTTGTTGGCATAATATTCATCCGTGTGAACAGGGCTGTAAGAGTATATCAAAGCGACCATTGTAGTGAGTCCGGCTGCTTTGGACCACCCGATCGCTTTCTTAATTTCGTTAATATCATGGCAGGGATCGTTAATTCTGATCAGTTTTGCTCCTGCTGCGGCGATTGTCTTCGCCCAGAATTCAGTCACTGAATCTGGAACGTTTCCGAAATTCCGGAGAACGCCACCGACGATCAGCGGTGTGTTGGGCATGGCCTGCGAAAGGAGACGCATTCTCTCCCAGGGATTTTCCTGCTGGTTGCGGATACACCAGTCCATACTGATTAAGGCCATGAAGTCTAGGGCCTCGAATCCTACCTTGTCCACGGTCGGTGCAATTGAGAGCATCATGCCCGTCGTCATCCGACCATTCCATAGGCTTTGGTGGGCATCTCGCAGCGATGTATCAACAAATGTGATTTTTTTCATTGTCTGTTATTCTCCTCCAGCATGATCTAATAAGTTCTCAAGCCATTTCGTATTGATATCGCCGTTTACATAGTCGGCATTCTCAATCAGTGAAGACGAAAACCGGATGGTTGTATCCACACCGGTCACAATAAACTTTTTCAGAGCAGCCTGCATTCGTTCAATAGCCTCTCCCCGGTTTCTACCCGTGACGATTAACTTGGCCAGGAGTGAGTCATAAAAAGGGGGAACTATATAACCGGGAAAACAATGGGTGTCTACTCGCGTTCCGGTTCCGCGGGGGGGCTCCCAGGTTAGGATCCTGCCAGGAGACGGTCGAAAGTTGTCATCAGGCTGTTCGGCATTAATGCGACACTCAATGGCATGCCCCGTGATCTGAATCTGCTCCTGAGTAAAGCTGAGCTTCTTACCGGCGGCAATCCGAATTTGTTCTTTCACAAGATCTATACCGGTAATCATTTCTGTCACGGGATGCTCCACTTGAATTCGAGTATTCATTTCCAGGAAATAGAATCGTCCCTGATCCTGATCCAGGACAAATTCAATCGTCCCGGCATTTTCAAATTGTATGTGTTGTGCCATCTTAATCGCAGATGTGCACATTTGCTCCCTGATTTCATCAGATAAGACGTGTGATGGTGCCTCTTCCACCATTTTTTGATAACGACGCTGCAGTGAGCAATCCCTTTCAAATAAATGAACAATATTACCGAAGCAATCAGCCATTATTTGAATTTCAATATGCCGCGCATTGGGTATAAGATGTTCAATAAAAATACGATCGTCCCCAAATGCCGCGCGAGCCTCTGCTGATGCTTCCTCATAGGCTGACTCAAGATCTTTGGAACCATAAACAGCTTTCATGCCTTTTCCACCACCACCGGCTGCCGCCTTCAAAAGCAACGGGAATCCGACCGTTTCAGCAAACGTTTTTGCTTCAGCAAGATCATGAATCAACTCCGATCCTGGAATCACTGGTACCCCCAGCTCCTGAGCCGTTTTCCGGGACACGAGTTTATCCCCCATTTGCCGGATGTTATCTGGACTTGGGCCAATGAAAGTCAAGTTGTATTCAGCACAGGCTTCTCCCAGTTCAGGCTGTTCAGCCAGAAAGCCATACCCTGGATGAATGGCATCCGCCCGAGTCTGACGGGCTGCGGTAATAATGGTTCCGACTTTCAGGTAGCTTTGCAGGGGGGCGGCCGGTCCAATGCAGATGGCTCTGTCTGCCATTTTTGCAGGGAGGCTTTCCATGTCGGCATCAGACAATGCCACTACAGTCTTAATTCCAAGATCCTGACAAGCCCGGATAATACGGACAGCGATTTCACCTCGATTTGCAATCAAGACACGGGAAATTTCTCTCATTCTTTACCGGATGCGTTTTGGTTTGTGTCCGGTTCCACCAAAAAAAGAACCTGGCCAAATTCGACCAACTCGCCGTCCTCCGCACAGATGCGCTTAATACGACCATTGACTCCAGCTGGAATACTACTGTAAAGCTTCATTACTTCAATGATGCAGATGGTTGTCTTGTCGTCCACCACGGTATCAATCTCAACGAAAGACGGCTCCCCCGGTTTTGGGGCCATATAAAACGTTCCCAGCATCGGCGATTTTATCGGAATCAGGCCAAGTTCTGCGATCTCTTCTGCAATAATTTTTTTCTTTTCCTGTTGTTCTGACGGCTGAGTTAAATCTGAAGGTGCAGGGGGATCGCCCTTGACTGAGATGGCTTTTTCTGAGAATCCCTTTTTTTCAACCAGAACACCATTTTCGCTTTTACTGGCAATGACTTTTAGATCCCCCATTTCCAAATGAAGTTCACCAAACCTGGATTCTTCAATGAGTTTTAATATTTGGATGACATCATCTTCGTTTAAATCCACCATGATTTTCCATTTGAAAACAAGTTGTTGAGACAGATCATCGCTCATTTAGCACGATCGACGATTAGAAATCGTATAAGATCACTTCATTACTGCTCGATGCCGCTGAGTTTACAATATATGTGCCACCTTGTAATATCTAAAAATTACAATAGCATATATACGGCTAGTTCCATGACTGGACACTGATTGTCCTTTTTTTGGACATGTCCCCCGAATTCTCATCCTTTGTCGTGAATCAAATTTATGGATGTTAGGTTAATTCATTTGATAAGCTGAAAAGTTGCCAGGGAATTAGTGTTTGAGAAACTCAAACCCTGAAAAACATGTTTTGCTTATGGACATGTACAAAAAAAAGCCGCTCTGCCGATGATGGAGTGATCATCGGCTTGAAGAAGGTGGAGGCAAGATTTCTTTTCAGGTATTTTTTAGAGAGGGGGGATCTGAATGGAATATTGGCTTATTTTATTATATAGCGACGATCGGGAAATACCGAGTCGTTTTGCTGCCTGTCTTTTATTCCCTTTGCACGAACTCAAGGCGTGCGTGATTAGTTGAACTTCATCTCTTTCAATTCTCTTTTTCAAGTGCAAATCTTCATGTTTCTTCTCACGCTGGAACTTGGATATCGTATTGATGATGTGCTGCGGTAGATGATTTATTTCTAAGACATTGTCTTCAGGTATGATACAAAAAGAGAGGTTCATTAAATTCCTGAGCTCCCGAATGTTCCCGGGCCAGCTGTAATTCATCAGAGCATCAAGGGCTTGTTCACTTATCTGCATATCTTTGATCGAAGATTTATGGATAAAATGGTTGATTAACAGCGGAATATCTTCGACTCGGTCTCTCAAAGGTGGTATTTCCAAGGTCATTGTTGATAAGCGATAGAAAAAGTCCTGTCGAAATTTCCCCTCATCCATCAGAACATTCAGTTTTCTATTTGTCGCCGCCACAAGCCTGAAGTCGACCTCAACCGGCTGCACACCTCCGACTCTTTCTACTCTTTTATCCTCTATAACCCTGAGTAATTTCGCCTGGGCTGTTAAGGGCAGTTCTCCTATTTCATCTAAAAATAGGGTCCCACCATTTGAGAGCTCTATTTTTCCGAGTTTACCTTTTTGTCGAGCGCCGGTGAAGGCGCCCTCGTCATACCCGAAGAGCTCAGACTCAAGTAGTTCATGGGGTAGCGAAGCGCAGTTCACACACACTAAAGGGCCGTCAACACGGTCGCTGGCATGGTGGATTGAGTGGGCAAACAGCTCTTTACCGGTACCGGTCTCTCCACTGATTAAGACAGTGTTTTCAGATCTCGCATACTTTTCACTCAGGATTTTTAGCTGGCTTAGCGCTTCACTGTTTCCGATAATATCGTCAAAACAATATTTAGGTATCAATAAATCGGTAATTGTCCGCTTGTAATTCTGGACCTTTGTCTCCAGCAAATCCAGTTTTTTGACCATCTCCTTGATTTCAGCAATATCTTTGAAGAGACACTGTGTAATAGCACCAATAAAAATCCCTTTCCGATAAATCGGAATACGATTGACGATTAGAGTTCCCCGCCCTTTGTAATGGTACTTCCGGCCCAGATGGGTTTTCTTTGTTTTGATGATATGGGGTAATTGAGAGTCAGGGAAGAAATCGGTGATATGTCTACCGTACGCATCTTTTCTATCCACTTCAATCAAATCCTCATATTGCTGGTTCATGAAACGAATAATTCCTTGAGGATCAACAAAAATAATGCCAACATCAGCCTGGTCAAGAATGAGCTCTAGCACGTTCAACAAAGCTTCGACATTATTCAGATCGCTGTCCAAATCGTCACCCGCTCGCGATTCTTTCAGAGTGGATAATCGACCTCCTGAGTCAATTCTATTGCCGACTTCGCGTTGGTTTATATTTTTTTTTGTCATTATCGCTACCTTTATCGCGGAACACTATACCGGCGTTCTCCAAATGCATGGTCGGTTGCTTTACAAATCAGTGTCCAAAAATTATACACTATTGCACGTCTATTGTCAAAAAAGTTGCAAGAATTAGTGTTTGATTTAATCTGATCAAAGCCCATATTGTTGATTGAATTAAAATTTTTTATTTTGGCATATTTATTGAGTACTATACTAACAATTCAATCAATTTTTAAATAAATGATTCAAAAATTCGACCCATAGGATGCTAAGAAATTCAATTTTTCGTTGGGATATCTGGTCATTAAAAACCAAATATCAGAAAAAGGGTCCCGACACAAAAAGCTGACAAAAGCACAGGTTTTCTCTAATCACCAAAAGTCTAAAACCAGCTGCCGTGTAGTACATGTTTTCGGGTTCATGAATCATTGGATAACATGACCCCTGCAGATGTGTTCTTTGACCGCCACAAGGAGATTCAGACGGCAAGGGAGATGGTTAAGTCCATGACGCTGAATCGAAGATGATTTACCAACATGGGTTTACACCCACCCGACCAGCAAGTCATTCGGCTTGCTGTATTTAGAGTAAGTGTCTCTTAGCATTTTTGAAATAAGGTCTCAAAAGGTTTGATTACATAAGTAGCCAGACTGAAAACTCAAGGTCGGTACTGCCGTTATTGTCGGGATTTCAGACAGTATCATTTTCTATTTTCCACCTGAACGCAACCATCATTTAACTGACAAGACGGAGGCTTTATGCTTCAGAATTCATTTATGCCTTTTTTCGGCACATTCGCTTGGCTCTCCATTATGCTGATCGTTGGTGTGATCCTCCGAGCCAAGGTTGGATTTTTACAGAAGTACCTCTTCCCTGCTTCCATCATTGGCGGTCTCCTTGGGTTTATCCTGATCAGTGTCGGATGGATCAATATTCCTCACGTCGAGTTCGCCAAATTCGCCATCTACCTCTTTACCATTAACTTCATTTCCATCGGATTGACTGGAGCTGATGAAGCTACCGTCAAACCCGGCAGTACAATTCGAAAGACGATGTTGAGGGGCATGGTCTGGATGGCTATTGTGTGGGCGGCTGTTTTCTCGCTGCAGTCATTGATCAGTGTAGGCCTCATTCAGGTTACCAATTTATTCACTGAACCCATCTGGGGAGGAATCGGATACCTGGTTTCCGCCGGATTCGCCCATGGTCCAGGACAGGCCGTGGCACTTGCCGATGTCTGGCAGGGTTCCTTCAATATCCCCAACACTGTCTCTTTTGGACTGACATTCGCAGCGGTGGGATTTCTGGTGGCAAGCATCGTCGGCGTGCCACTGGCCAACTGGGGCATCAGAAAGGGCCTGCCGGTGAACGCCCCCAAGGAACTGCCCCGGGATTTCGTCACCGGTCTGGCCGACAAGGGCAAAGGCATTAACGCCGGTCAACTGACCACACACCCCGGAAATGTTGACGGTCTGGCATTTCAACTGGCCATTCTGATGGTAGCCTTTTTCATCACCTACTTTGTCTGCCTGGGACTGAAAGCGGTTCTCCCGGGTCCTATCAAAGCCATCGCCTTCGGCCTGATGTTTCTCTGGGGTATGATCGTCGCAGCAATCATCCGTTTTATACTCGGAAAACTGGGACTGACGGCCTACTTGGATAATAATGTCCAACGTCGCATCACCGGTGTCGCGGTGGATTTTATGGTAGTAGCCACCCTGATGGCAGTTAAAGTTGCCGTCATCTGGGCCTTTATCGTACCCATTGTAGTTGTGTGTCTGGCCTCTGCCATATTCACCACCCTGTTTCTACTGTATTTCGGGAGCCGTCTGAATGAATTGGGCTTTGAGCGTTTCATTGCGCTTTTTGGATCCACCACGGGAACCGCCGCCAGTGGATTGCTGCTATTGAGAATCGTCGATCCCGAGTTCAAGACACCGGTTGCACAGGAACTGGGACTGACGAACATCTTTCTCGTGCTGCTGACTCCTATCTCCTTCATTATATTTCCGCTGCCCAAGATCGGCCTGATGTTCGGCGTGTTGTTATCCATCATTTTAACAGTCGTCGCGCTGATTCTGCTCAAGGTTTTAAAATTCTGGGGCAAGCCAACCTGGAACTGATGTTGTGCAGAGGGCTCCTCCCAGCCCTCTATTAACCAGTTCACTGCGGTTATCTGCAGCCATATAAGTTCCAGTATTTTGTCAGTGGCATCATTAGAATCCAACAGAGAATATTCATCAGGGAAAGCTTCAATTGTGTTCTTTATTGGTGTTTTCAAGCGATTCTAGTGCATATTTCACAGCATTGATGCACCTTGGGTAGGTCATCTATTAACTTGCCTTTAAGTGCTTTAATCCACGGTAAATTGCTCTTGAAGTATTACCTGTTCTGATAATTCCATTGTACCCGATTGACTCCATTCATTACCCTGGCACAGTATCAATTTTAGGAGCCATTTTTGAATAATCGACAATTGCTTCAAGCTCTTTTATATTAGGTAGGCGCCAGTCATTTTTTCCTCCTAGTGTGAGGTTTTCGCAATATTCAATTGCGCCACCCCAGGAATTAAGTTCTCCTTCTGTTTTTTGCCAAGTTAATCCGGAGTTCTCGTCTGATACAGTATCATCACCGTTATCAATAAGGTTTTTTTGGCTTATTTCTCCCCTAACACATCGTGTATAGTACAATTCAAAAAGTGATATCTAATTGGATAGGATGTTCTATTCGATAAGATAAAAATATTTTTTAATTCTATCATTTACAACCTAAGTGCTGGAGTGATGCAAATCCCTTTTCAATTGGATATTCGCAAGAGGGCATTTATTCACCATATGGAATATACAGGTATTATCGTATTTACGTTGAATACAATGAAGTCAGATTGTTGAAGAAAGACAGAACCACGGTTCCCGTTGAAATATTTAGTATTTCGGCGACAGGTTTGTCTGAATCTGAAAACCAAAATTCAGATGGTTTTATGGGAACCCAGGGGGTGGCCAGGGATATCACAAATCGGAAAAAGGCTGAGGCGGAACGGGAAAAAATAATCCCACAACGAAACGCTGCTTCGGTAGTGAACCCGCAGGCCCCCTTTGATTTCGCTCAGGGACCTGGTGATCTCAGCCTGTGCACTGGTCGATGACTGAATTCCCTATTTGAACAACTTGGCCAATTCAGGATAACCCTCCTGCTCTAGTTTCTCTTTGGGTATAAATTTCAATGATGCTGAATTGATACAATATCTCAGTCCTGTCGGCTTTGGCCCATCAGGAAAGAGATGGCCGAGATGGGAATCACCGTATGTGCTGCGAACTTCAGTCCGTTCCATGAACAGACGACGATCCTTTTTTTCCGAAATATTTTTTGAGATAAGGGGCCTGCTGAAGCTGGGCCAACCGGTTCCGGATCGATATTTGTCCTTCGAGCTGAAAAGAGGCTCTCCGGAAACAATATCAACATAGATGCCTTCCTGCTTATTATCCCAGTATTCATTGCTGAACGGCTTTTCGGTCTCTTCATGCTGCGTGACTTGATATTGCAGCGCTGTCAGCTTTTTGCGCAAAACGTCATCGGAAGGTTTCATGTATTTTCCACTTTCCTTTATCTTCACCATCTTTTCTTTTCCCCAGATCCTTTTCAAGAACTGGTCACGACCCGAATTGGAGCGATAGT